>JAABUN010000417.1_pt1 | contig 111986 bp, 100 predicted proteins | sample 5559311 | NCBI WGS metagenome assembly JAABUN01 (sample SAMN10711877, study PRJNA513370) | rock metagenome | isolation source: Antarctica rocks | place: Antarctica: Victoria Land, Siegfried Peak sud | reverse complement strand
ATAGCGAAGGGGAAACGCCCGGCCACATTCCGAACCCGGAAGCTAAGCCCTTCAGCGCCGATGGTACTGCACTGGAGACGGTGTGGGAGAGTAGGACACCGCCGAACACCCATTCAGTTAGTAGCCCCCAACACATTGTGTTGGGGGCTACTAGCACTTTGGCATGTGCGGTCGCTGGTACGCCATTATGTAAGGGGAGTCTTCGAGTGTTCGCGGTATTGGGACTCAGCGAGAGCCTGGCGGCGCATGGGCGGTCTTATTGTGGGCTGTTCGCTTAGGTGATCGTCACCGGTTCACGTTCAGCGGGACTATGCGTCTGCGGGCGCCACCGGTACGTACAGCATTAATGCCCGTCCGCAGTCGTTTTGGCGCGGTGACGCTCAGTCTCCACCTTGGGTCAATGATTGAAAGCGCGAGAGTACCTTCAGTGGTCATCGCGAGACTCGAAAGAGGGGCATCGCTGACATGAACTTCCTGGGGGAACCCGACGCGGGTTCAAAGATGGATCCGATGGTGGCCAGCAGGTGACCAGTCGGGGCCGATGCGGCCTCTGGCTATCGACGTATCTGACCCGAGTTGGCTCGATCGCTGAGTGCCGTTGGAACGTAAGTAGTTCGGCCCACGACCACGTTTGAGCACGACGTCCCGCGACACACCCGAGATCGACCGGCTCAATTGCGCACGTGCGCGATGGAGCCGCTTTTCGCGGGCGTGTCGACAAGATGGACACCGACGGCCAGAGGGACGGGGACCAGGGGGTAGGTCTCGCCATCCGACTTCGCTCACTCGCTTAGGGTGCGGAACCACCCACACGCCAGACCGAAAGCACAGGCCGCGACCCCCAGTGCCCATAGACGCGCCGACCGTGAGCCAAGTCAGGAGGCGTTTGACGGCGGGCGAAGACCGCGTCATGTGACCGTGCTTACCGCCCTAGAGCTTCGAAGACGCCTACCCGACCGGCCGCGCGACCCGATTGCCGTGCGCGTACGTAAAATCACCCATCCTCCTGGTCGCAAACCCCAGATCACAGTTCAGGCGTTGCGTTCGGCGAATGCTGACGTAGTTTTAGTGTGTTTGGCTTCTTCGACGGCTTGGTAGTGGGGGTGGGTAGCCTGACCGTCTCGCGCGGCCATCTGCCCCTCCGGTGTCTCAGCCCGGACGGCGTCCGCTTCGACATCCCCGGTCCGTAGGTTCAGCTGTTCGCTGACGTATCGCGCGGTGGCCACCAACGATGCCGTAAGGGGGACAGCGAGAAAGACGCCCACGATGCCGAAGAGTGTTCCGCCGATGGTGACGGTGACCAGAATGAGTCCGGGGTGGACCTGCATGGTTTTCCCTTGCAGGAACGGCGACAGCACATTTCCCTCAAGTTGTTGCACAAGCACGATAAGCGCGACGATGATCAAGGCCGTCTGCCACCCGTTGGAAACGAGGGCTACGAGGACTGCGAGAGCACCGGCGGTGATGGCGCCGACGATGGGGATGAAGCCAGCGAAGAACGTAATGACGGTGAGCGCCAAAGCCAACGGCACACCGAGAATTAACAAGCCCGCACCGATTAAAGCGGCGTCGATGGCGCTGACGAGCGCCTGGGTGCGGATGAAGCCGCCCAAGACCGTCCAGTTTCGCGTCAGGACCTCCGTGAGGTGGCGACCGGCCCCTCGACCCATGACCGAGCGCTGCCAGCCGAGGAAACGGTGGCCGTCTTTGAGGAAGAAGAACGTCAATGCCAGAATCAAGATCACGTTGATGAGCAGTGATCCGGCAGCCGAGACGCCGCTGAAAGCTCCGGATGCGATGTCCCCGCTGCGCGTTTGGATCCAGGTGGTGGCGCGGTCGATCGCGTTATTAATTTCCTCGCTGCCTAGGTCCAGCGGCCCGCGGGCCAGCCAGTTTTGGAGTTGATTGATGCCGCCCTGAGCGGTTTTGCCGATATCTGCGAGTTGGCTGCCAACATCAGGTGCAATCAGGACGAAGCTGCCGAGCAGCGCCACGAGGGTGGTGATCAGGGTGAGTAGGGCCGAGACCGTGTGGCCAATACCTCGTTTGAGCAAGAATTGTTTTAAGGGCATGAGCAACGCGGTGAGGATCAAAGCCAGGATCACCGGCAACAGTCCGGCCCAGAGGGTGGATAGTCCCCACAGGGCCAAGACCACGCCGACGATCAACAGAACGAGCCGTCCCGACCAGCGGGCCGCCATTTCTACCCACGCTCCGACCACCACGCTTCGGTCGACGGTGTCGTCGGCTACGGGCTTCATGCTGGCATCGGGTCTAGTCGCGCTGGATGCGTCGTGATCAGCATCGGCTGTAATAGCTGAGGCCCCACTATCGGTAGCCGCAGCCTCGTCAGCGCCAGTATCGGTCGTTTCGGTAGGTGTTGCTTTGCCCTTGGGTGTAGTGCTCATCGTTCCCCTTGTTGTCGTTTACACCTACACGTTGATTGGCTCCGATTATCCGGCATACGACTGGTTTCGGCGCAGGCGACTAATCTTGCCCGGTGACTGACTCGCCGATTGGGATCTTCGACTCGGGCTTTGGGGGATTGACCGTGGCCCGTGAGGTCCTGGACCAACTGCCCGATGAGTCCGTGCTGTACCTCGGAGATACCGCCCGCGCGCCCTATGGCCCACAACCTATCGCCGACGTACGGGCCAATGCCCTGCAGTGTCTTGACCGCCTCGTGGACCACGGGGTCAAAGCGCTCGTGATCGCCTGCAATTCCGCCTCGGCCGCGGTGCTGGCCGATGCCCGCGAGAGGTACAACGTGCCCGTCGTGGAGGTGATCCGACCTGCGGTGCGGCGCGCCATGTCGGTCACCCACACGGGCCGAGTCGCCGTCATCTCCACGGTCGCGACCCACCAGAGCCGCGCCTACCTCGATGCGTTTGCGGCCGCTCCACCCCACGTGCAGATCTTTAGTCAACCGTGCCCGCGCTTCGTTGAGTTTGTCGAGGCCGGGGTGACCAGCGGCGACAGCCTCATCGCGACGGCGCGCGAATACCTAGCGCCGTTGCAGGAGGTCGACATCGACACGCTCATCCTGGGCTGCACCCACTACCCGCTGCTGACGAGCGCGCTGAGCTATGTGCTGGGCGATCGGGTCACGTTGGTCTCGTCCGCCGCAGCCACCGCCGCAGATCTCTATCGGGTGCTGACCGACACCGGAATGCTCCGCCCTAGTAGCCAAGGGCCAGCGAGTCATCAGTTCCTGACCACCGGCGACCCGCAAGGATTCACCCCCCTGGCGCGCCGATTCCTCGGCCCCGAGGTGGAGCACGTGGCCCGGGCCTACGTCGGCCGCCCCGAGGAGCGCAGCACATGAGTGGCGACCGCCCCGTGGGAGCAGGCATCACCGAGTCCACTGCCGGATTCGACGTCACGATCGTCGGCTGCTCAGGATCATTCCCGGGGCCTGATAGCGCCGCCAGTTGTTATCTGCTGACCGCGTTGGCCGATGGGCGCACCTGGCAGGTGCTCCTCGACCTCGGCAGCGGTGCCCTCGGTGCGTTGCAGAAGCACACCGACCCGCTGAGCCTGGACGCCATCGTGCTGTCACACCTGCACCCAGATCATTGCCTCGACCTCACCGGCCTGCACGTCATGCGCACGCACCACCCCTACCGGCCGCCGCCCGCCAGTCTCGACGTCTTTGCGCCTGCGGGCGCGGCGGAGCGGATGGCGCGAGCCCACGGCGTCGATGCGGCCAAACCCATCGACGACACGTTCGCGTTCCGAGAGTTGATCGCTCAGCAGCCTTTTGCCGTCGGTCCATTCACGATCACGCCGTATGCCGTCAATCACCCGGTGCCGGCCTTCGGGTTTCGAGTCGTGTGTGGGGGAGCAGCGCTGGCCTACACCGGTGATACGGACAGCTGCGACGCGCTGAGACCGATGATGACCGGGGCCGACCTAGTGCTGGCCGATGCCGCCTTCGTGGAGGGGCGAGATGGGTCCGAGGGGGTGCATCTCACTGGTCGACGGGCGGCGCAGTCGGCTCGTGACGCTGGTGGAGTGGCCCGTTTGATGCTGACGCACATTCCGACCTGGAACGACCCGGAGGTATGCCGATCCGATGCGGCACAGGTCTGGCCCGGTGACGTTGAGATCGCCCAGCCGGGGACCACCATCGCGCTACGTAGCTGACGTGTGACCTCACCTGTGGTGAGGGGTTGGCGCGACTTGGTGCCCTCGGTGTCGGCATACCCACCAATCCGGCCCCCAGTGCGCCGACAAAATCCTCGGTGCGGAAATTGTGCCGTCACATTTACGTTATCGATATAGACGCATTCGGTTGAGAGGATATGAATATGACTTCCCGTATTGGTGCCCCACTGTCAGGGATAGCGGCTGGTGCCGTCACCCTTGGCGTTGCCGAAGTGCTCGCCCTCGTGCTGAGCCGAGTCGATGCCGCCAGTGGGACCCCGTCACCTTTGTTGGCCGTGGGAGGTGCTTTCGTTGACCGCACCCCGCCGTGGCTGAAGGACTTTGCCGTCGCCACGTTCGGGACCAATGACAAGCTGGCACTCTTCGTCGGTATGGGCCTGACGCTGCTTATTGCCTGCGCGTTGCTTGGAGTGGTTGCGACAGCGCGCTATCGACTAGGCCTGGTCCTCTTTGCCGTCGTCGGCATCATCGGGAGCGCGATCGTGCTGACCCGCCCCGATAGTTCGGCGGTCGACACGGTGCCCACCATCATCGGAACCCTCGCCGGACTGGGCGTGCTGAGCTGGCTGGCGCGTGGGGCAGCGCAGGCCGTTTCGGTCGCACCCGCCGATGGATCGGTGCCGAGTCGGCGTGGCGTCCTGGCCTGGGGCACGGGGTTGACCGTGCTCGGGGCAGGCGCGATGTATGCCGGTCGAACGATGAGCAACGCCGGCGAAACGGTGCAGGCTGCTCGCAAGCGGGTAACCGACCGCTTCGCGGGCACCGCAGCCGCCTCCGGTCCCGGCGTCAGCATCCCCGCCGACGCCGACTTCACGATCGACGGACTGGCACCATACGTCACGCCTAACGACAACTTCTATCGGATCGACACCGCCCTCTCGGTGCCTCAGATCGATCCCGACACCTGGTCCATCCGGGTGCACGGGATGGTCGAGCAAGAGATCGAGATGACCTTCGAAGACATCCTGAACGAAGAGTTGACGGAGACCGCCGTCACCTTGACCTGTGTGTCCAATCCCGTGGGCGGCGACCTGATCGGTAATGCGATCTGGACTGGCTGGCCGATCCGCGAGTTGCTTCAGCGGGCTGGCGTGTCCGCCGATGCCGACATGGTGTTGTCCACGAGCTCGGACGGGTTCACGGCGGGCACGCCGCTGGCGGCATTGACCGACGAGCGTGACTCGATATTTGCGGTGCTAATGAACGGTCAGCCGCTGCCCGCGCAGCACGGATTCCCGGTGCGGATGGTCGTGCCCGGGCTCTACGGCTACGTCTCAGCAACTAAGTGGGTCGTGGATCTCAAGGTCACGACCTTCGACGCGGACCAGGGGTACTGGACCCCTCGCGGGTGGAGCGCCGAAGGACCAATCAAGGTGCAGTCACGCATCGACGTGCCGGCCGCTGGCGAGAGCGTCGAGGCCGGGCAGAGTGTGATCGCTGGGGTGGCTTGGAATCAGGGCACGGGCATCGAAAAGGTCGAGGTGCAGGTCGATGACGGTGACTGGCAAACCGCTGAACTAGGCGGATCGGTCAGCGACGACACCTGGCTGCAGTGGCGTCTGGACTGGGACGCACCCAGCGGCGATCACACGGTCATGGTGCGTGCCACCAACAAGGACGGCGAGACGCAAACGCCCGAAGAAGCCGCCGTGGCACCCAACGGTGCCACCGGGTGGCACACCATCACCGTCTCCGTGGCCTGAGCGGGGCAACCTAGTCGACCGGCAACGCTAGGCCGGCCGGCAACGCTGGGTCGAGCGGCATAGCAAGACGATGGGTCTGTCGCCATCGCGGGTTAGCCTTGACGAATGACCGAAACGCCTGCTCTGCGCCACGATGGCCGCGCCCCTGACCAACTCCGCGACGTGCGAATCACCCGTAACTGGTTGGACCACGCCGAAGGCAGCGTGCTGGTGGAGTTCGGCAAGACCCGTGTGCTCTGCGCAGCGTCACTGACTAACGGCGTGCCGCGGTGGCGCAAGGGCAGTGGCAAGGGCTGGACGACCGCCGAATACGCCATGCTCCCGCGCGCCACCCACACCCGCAGTGACCGCGAGTCCGTCAAGGGCCGCATCGGTGGGCGCACCCACGAGATCTCGCGGCTCATCGGTCGCAGCCTGCGCTCGGTCATCGATTTGTCAGCGCTCGGTGAAAACACCATCCAGCTCGACTGTGATGTGCTTCAAGCTGACGGTGGCACCCGCACCGCTGCGATCACCGGCGCCTACGTCGCGATGGTTGACGCGGTCGAGACCGCCCGTGACCGGGGGTTCATTGCCAAGAAGGCCATGCCCATCACCGGCTCCATTGCTGCGATCAGCGTGGGCGTGGTGGAGGGGCGTCCGGTGCTCGACTTGGACTACCCCGAAGATTCCAACGCGGACACCGACATGAACGTGGTGCTCACCGGTGAGGGTGCCTTTATCGAGGTGCAGGGCACCGCCGAGGGCGCACCGTTTGATCGCGAGCTGCTGAACCAACTGCTTGATCTCGCCGTCGGCGGTTGCGCCGACCTCGCCATCGCCCAACACGCGGCGCTGAGTTCGGAGCACCCATCATCGTGAGCTCGGCGGGTACTTTGGTGTTAGCCACCCGCAACGAGCACAAAGTGGGGGAGTTGCGCGACATCCTCGGTGAGGTCCTAGCCCGGATCGACATGGATCTGATCGGCATCAAGGACTTCGGCGACGCAAACGAGGTGGTGGAGTCGGGGGTGACCTTTGCTGCCAACGCCCTGTTGAAGGCTCGGGCCGCCGTGGAGGCCACCGGCTGTGCGTCGATGGCCGACGATTCCGGCTTGGCCGTGGACGTGCTCGGTGGCAGCCCTGGGGTCTTCAGCGCCCGCTGGTCCGGTGTCGGGGGCGGCGACAAGGACCGGGCCAATAACGACCTGTTGTTGGCCCAACTCGGTGACGTCCCGGACGAGCACCGCGGGGCCGGTTTTGTCTGCGCCGCGGCTCTGGTGTTGCCCGATGGCAGCGAAATTGTGCGCGAAGGCGCCGTGCGTGGGGTGCTGACTCGAGAGCCCCACGGTGAGGGCGGTTTCGGCTACGATCCACTCCTGAGACTGCCTGACGGGCGCACGCTGGCCCAGTACACCTCAGCACAAAAGCACGCCATCTCTCATCGAGGCGCCGCGTTCGGCGCGTTGGCCGAGGATCTGCTGGCGCGATTTGCCCCAGCCGGCTGACCGGCATACCCACCACGAAGGACACCATGGTTCACCAATGGCGCGGCGTCATCCGCGAGTATGCCGACCGCTTGCCCGCCTCGATCACGTCCACCGTCATCACGTTGCGCGAGGGCGGGACCCCGCTTATCCCCGCCGAGCACCTCTCCGAGTTAGTCGGTGCGCAGGTCCACATCAAGTACGAAGGACTCAACCCCACCGCGTCCTTCAAGGACCGAGGGATGACTGCGGCGATATCGGCCGCCGCGAACACCGGCGCCAAAGCTGTCATCTGCGCCTCCACGGGCAACACCAGCGCCTCGGCGGCGGCCTACGCCACCAAGGCCGGCATGACCTGTGGCGTGTTAGTGCCCGACGGCAAGATCGCGATGGGCAAGTTGTCCCAGGCCATCGCGCACGGTGCGACGTTGCTGCAGGTCGACGGCAACTTTGACGACTGCCTCACGGTGGCCCGCAAACTCGCTGACAGCTACCCGATCGAGTTGGTGAACTCGGTCAACCCAGCACGTATCGAAGGCCAAAAGACAGCCGCGTTCGAGATCGTGGACGAACTGGGGGATGCCCCCGACATTCATTGCCTACCCGTCGGTAACGCCGGTAACATCACGGCCTACTGGAGAGGCTATACCGAGTACACGACCAGCAGTTCGATGCCCGGCCCGGCCACGCACCTGCCCATCATGTGGGGATTCCAAGCCCAAGGCGCCGCTCCGATCGTGCTAGGGCACCCGGTCGATGAGCCGGACACCCTGGCCACCGCGATCCGGATCGGTAACCCGGCCTCGTGGCGCCAAGCTCTCGAAGCCCGTGACGACTCCGGTGGGGTCATCGAAGCGGTCACCGACCAGGAGATTTTGGATGCGCACCGAGTGCTATCGGCCCGTGAAGGCATCTTCGTCGAGCCCGCCTCAGCAGCCTCGGTAGCCGGTTTGCTGAAGCGCTCGGCGGCTGGGCTCGTGCCTGCGGGGGTCACCATCGTGTGCACCGTGACCGGCCACGGGCTCAAGGACCCGCAGTGGGCGCTCAAGGGTGCCGACGGGGCAGATATCGTGCCGACGCGGATCAGCGTGGACGCCCACAGCGCAGCCACGGCTCTGGGTATGCAGGCGTGAGGGCTGTGCAGCCTGTTCACGCGCCGCACCTGCGCGCCGCTTACTGATGGCCGAGGTCTTGACGTCTGTGCGGCCAGTCACCGTTCAGGTGCCGGCGAGCACGGCTAACTGTGGGCCGGGCTTTGACGCCATCGCCATCGGCCTGGGCCGCTACGATGAATACACCGCTACGGTCACCAATCACCCCGGTCTGGCGGTGTTGCTCCACGGCGAAGGGGCCGCTGACCTGCCCCGCGATGAATCTCACCTGGTGGTCCGCGCCGTGCGTGAGGGGTTGGCGGTGTGCGGCGGCCCGTGGCTGGACGAGTTGGCTCAGCACGGCCGAGGGCTCGTCATCGAATGCCGCAATACGATCCCCATGTCGGCCGGCATGGGCTCCTCGGCCAGCGCCGTCGTCGGCGGGCTTGGCGTGGGCTTCGCGTTGGCCCACTCCCTCGCGGGATCCGAGCCCGCCTTGAGCGAATCCGACCTTGCGGTCATCAATACGTGTGCAGGCATCTGGGAGGGCCATCCCGACAACTCTTCAGCCGCGGTCTACGGGGGCCTGACGGTGTCGTGGATGCCCTCGCCTGAGGTCGTCCGCACGGCTGCACTGAGCATGCACCCCGACATCGAGCCCGTGGTGTTGGTGCCCGCTAGCGACCGCCTGGCCACCTCGACGGCGCGCGCTGCGCTGCCTAGGTACGTTCCGTTCGGTGACGCGGTGCACCAAGCGGGCCGGTCTGCGTTGCTGACCCACGCCCTGAGCACCGACCCCACGTTCCTCTTCGACGCGACCAGCGATTGGTTGCACCAAGAGCAGCGACGCGAGACCTACCCTGCTTCGATGGCTGCCGTGGACGGTCTGCGTGGGCTGGGACTGGCGGCCGTTATCTCTGGTGCGGGCCCCTCGACCTTGGTTTTGACGCAGCCTGCGCTCGTCGACAGCGTGGTCGCCGAGGTGAAGTCGTGGGGCGCGGGGTGGCAGATCGTGCGCCCTGGGGTGGCGACGAGCGGTTTGCGCCTGCTCTAGATGCTCGATGTCCGTTGCCTTGCACGGGCTTCAGTGCCGCAGCGTCGACACGAAACCGCTGGGCACCACGAGGCCGAAGCGCCCCAACTCTTGGTGCACCGCAGCGCGCAGGTGAGCGTCGGCATACGGCCGGGGGTGGTCTGTGCTGATGGCTTGCAGGCACGGCAGTCGTGCTCGCAACCACGTGTGGAGGTCGCGCTGGGGGAGGAGCGGCAGGGCCTGCCCACCCTCGCCGACGACGCCGTGGACAGACACGTACACCTGGGCACCCTGCACGGGGGCGACATCGCCAGGGAGCAGAGCCCGGTAATAATTGGGCTCAGTGGCATCCAGGGCCGCTAGGTGTCGCGGGGTGAACCAACCGACGCAGTATGTCGACGGGGCGCGCAGGTCTTTGTCGGTCGCGGGGGAAATCGAGGAGTGCTGCTCGCTGAGCGTGTCGCTCAGGAAGGGTGTAGCAGCGACGTACCCGCCTTGGCTCACGTGCGCCGAGTGGCCCACACGCAATCGGTGGATGTGGTGAATGTCTAGGATCACGTGCTCGTTTGGCCCCGGGCCCAGCAGGTGACCGAGTTTGTCGATCAGAACGTGCGGTGAAGCATTCGACCCCACCGCCACCACTGGCGTTCTAGAGATGCTTGGCATGAGGGCCGACCGACCGGTGGAAAACCCAGTCGGCCCGATTGAGCCACCCAGCAGTGCAGACGACCATGGGTAGGCCCAAGGGTCGCGCGTGTTCACGTGCGCTCGGCGGGACTTGAACCCGCACACCCGAAGGCACAGGAACCTAAATCCTGCGTGTCTGCCAATTCCACCACGAACGCGTGGAGTCGATGATAAGCCGACGAAGGCCGTCGCAGCGAAAGCCCAAGGTGTAGACGAAAGAATGGTGTCTCTGCCAGGAAACCTTGGCATGCTGGACCGGTGAACGCGATCAGGCGCTGGCTGCGCCGTATTGGCTACGACATCATTGGGTGGTCTTTGATGGTCGTCGGTGTCATTCTGATGCCGTTACCAGGGCCAGGGACCCTGATCGTGGTGACTGGGTTGGTGATCTTGGCCCAAAACAACGAATGGGCCGAGCGTCAACTGGCACCCATGAAGAAGCAGGCCTACCGCGCCGCCCAAGAAGGCGTCAAGACGTGGCCCCGGATCGTGGTGAGCGCCTTTGGCGGCATGTGTGTCGTCGCCGTGGGTACAACGTTCATCCTGTCCCCACCGCCACCGGGTTGGTGGCCGCTGGATGAGCGCTGGTGGCTTTTTGGTGGGGCCTGGGCCGGAGTCAGCATCGTGGTCTCAGGCTTGATCGCCCTCGGTTTGCTCGCCTACAGCGTGAAGAAGTTCCGCGGCGAGCGCGACCCCTTGGAGCACGTTAGTCAAGCGTGATGCCGAGCGCTTTGCTGAGCATCGCTACGTGCCCGGTGGCCTTCACATTGTGCTTGGCCAGCACCACTCGGCCTTCCTCGTCGAGCACAACGGTCGAGCGGATGACCCCCGTCACCGTTTTGCCGTACAACGTTTTGTCGCCGTAGGCACCGTAGGCTTTCAGGACGTCCTTGTCTGGGTTTGAGAGCACCGGGAAGCTCAACGCCTCTTGTTCAACGAACGTGGCCAACTTCGCGGGCTTGTCGGGGGAGAGCCCGACGACGGCATACCCCGCGCTGTTGAAGCGGGCCAAGTTGTCGCGGAAGTCGCACGCTTGGGTGGTACACCCAGGGGTCATAGCGGCGGGGTAGAAGTACAGAACGAGCTTTTGGCCGGCATAGTCGCTGAGGCTCAGGTCGTTGCCGCCAGAGTCGGTGAGCGTCCAAGCGGGTGCGTCCTGGCCTACTTCGAGTGCTGACATGGTGCCCTCCATCGTTCGTCGCGGGATGTTCTGCGTTATCGTCTCAGGCGAGACGTGCGCGCCCTGCGACCTCACCACATCTTCAGGAGAAACCCAATGGCCGACAAGCCCAAGCCCCGTTCCGAGAAAGACATCGAGGCCGATCTCTCGGCCACCCGTGACCGGTTGGCTCGCACTGTCGACCAACTGACTTTCCGGGCTAGCCCCGCCGAGCTCAAGCGTCGTCAGGTCGAGAAATTCAAAGCTAAGGGCAACAAGATTGCCTTCGACGCAGAAGGTCAGCCGAGGCTTGACCGTTTGGCTGCTGCGTTGGGTGGCGTGTCCGGGGTGTCGTTGCTGGTAGGCACATTGCGCCGGATCTTCCACAAGCGCTGAACGAGTGCTGCTGTGACATCGCCCTCAGTCTGCGGGTGATTGCGTGATCGTGGATCAGGCGATCTATCGGCAGGGGAAACGCACCGAGTCGCGCGATCTCAGTCGCGACCTCAAAGAGTTGCGCGAAGGTGGCGACGGATTCTTATGGATTGGGTTGAAAGACCCGACCGCAGAGGAGTTCGAAAAGGTCAACGTCGACCTCAAGTTGCACCCGCTGGCGGTGGCCGACGCGGTCAACGGCAAGCAGCGCGTCAAGATTGAGGCCTATGACCAGACCCACTTCGCCGTACTGAAGACGCTTCAGTACGTCGAGCAGACCAGCGACATCGTGGCCGGCGAGGTCATGATTTTCACGGGTGAGCGGTTCGTGGTGACGGTGCGATCAGGGGAAGCCGCCCCGCTGAAGCCGGTGCGTCAGCGCGTCGAGTCCGACTCCGAGCTCTTGATCGAGCACGGGCCCATGGCCGTGTTCTATGCGGTTCTGGACGCTGTCGTGGACACTTACAGAGCAATCGACGACGAAGTGCAGCAGGACCTCAGCGAGATCGAAGAGGCCGTCTTCGGCACGGATGTTCCGGCGAGTTCGTCGACGATCTATCTGCTCAAGCGCGAGGTCCTGGAGTTCCGCCGGGCCGCTGAACCATTAACCCAAGCACTTGAACGATTGTACGAGGGGCATAGTCCGGTCGCCTCGGAAGAGATGCGGCTGCTGCTGCGCGATGTGGGGGACCATCTCGAACATGTCGTTGAGCACATCGACACCTACGACGGACTCCTGACCGACGTGCTGAGCGCGCACTTGGCCCAGGTCGGGGTGCAACAAAACGACGACATGCGCAAGATCAGTGCCTGGGTGGCCATCGCTGCCGTCCCCACTCTGATGGCCGGGATTTTCGGGATGAACTTTGAGCACATGAGCGTGCTCAACGTACCTGGTGGCTTCGTGATCTCGATCGCGGTCATGGCGACGATCTGCGCGGTCTTGTATCGCGCCTTCCGCAAATCGGGCTGGCTTTAGCGGCAACCTTCCGAGCCGATGACCGTTGTGCGCGCTCCCTGCGGTTTGCAAGCGGGGGAGAGCGCGCATATCGGTCATCTGGTCACGCGGCGCGAGCTCGGGAGCGGGACATCGCCTCCTGGACGAGGTGCTGGACCCGGCTGGTGGACGTGAGGTCGGCCCACGTGATCCTGACGACCTCATAACCGAGACGGCGAAGAGCGTCTTCGCGAATCTTCTCCTGCTGCAGATCCTGCGCAGACCGATACTTCACCATTCCGTCGAACTCAACGATCACTCGCTCGGCTCTGAAGAGGAAGTCCACGCGCGCCGCAAATCCAGTGGCATCCCTGACCCAGGCTTGCGGCTCTGGGGTATGCAGGCCGGCTTCGCGCATCACCCACCGGCAGCGCGATTCCCCGACGGACTCGATGCGCCCGTCGGCCAGCTGCGCGACCAGTTCAGCTTTAGCGCCGCCATTTCCCACGGGTGCGTCATCGAGCGCGGCGACGAGGTCCGTGTTCGGTGCTTCCCTGAGCAAGGCATCAGCGCTGACTAAGCCAGCCTCGACTCCGAAGGTTCCCGCGACCTGTAAGGCTGCGACTGATGCTTCGACCAACCAGAGGTCTTCCTGTTGGACGAGGCGTGATTCGGGCACCCGGGTGTGGATGCGAGTCGCCAAACCGGCTCGGTTGCTGCTCTTGCCCCGCGGGACGATATGCACCCGGTGATCGACGGCATACACCGGTATGCCGAGCACGGCCAGAGCGCTGTGATGGCTCAGCGCAAAAGGTGCGCCGCGCCAGGCTCGGGCGGTGCCGCGGGCCCGCAGTTCGTGCCGCTCCCACGAGGGGGCCTGGGTCCAAAGCTGGGGTGCGATCACGACGTTTCGGCGCAGGCGGATCAGCGATCCGTCCTTGACCGCCCTATCCACAACATGCCGAGACACACCAAGCTCGAGCAGTTCCGTCACCGAGCTGACCCCATGTTGAGCGCTAAGGCGTTCGATGATGCGTTGGTCGAGATCCATACAGCCACTGTGCCGCCAACCGAGAAAATCTTCCCGGGTTATCCACAGACCCGATGACCATTGTGCGCGCTAGTTGCGGTTTGCAGGCGGGGGAGGGCGAGCACAACGGTCATCAGCGGGGGTATGCGGGTGGGTCAGGCTGCGTCGATGTCGGCGCGGGCGGCTACGAAGGCTGCGACGCAGGCACGGACGTCGTCTTCGCTATGGGCTGCGGAGAGCTGCACCCGGATGCGGGCCTTGCCCTTGGGTACCACTGGAAAACTGAACGCGATGACGTAGATGCCGCGGGCGAGCATCGCATCGGCGATCTGGGCCGCTCGGCGTGCACCGTCGTCGCCCAGGAACATCACCGGAGTGATCGGGTGCGTGCCCGGCAGCAGTTCAAAGCCCTCATCGGTCATCAGCGACCTGAAGAGCGCAGTGTTGGCCTTCAGCTGTTCCCGTGGCTCGCTGGCCTCACGGGCGATCTCCAGAGCCTTCAACGACCCCGCGACAACCGCCGGGGCCACCGCGTTAGAGAACAGGTAGGGCCGGGCCCGCTGCTTCAACAGTTCGACGACTTCGGTCGGGGCGGCAACGTACCCACCGCTGGCCCCGCCGAGGGCCTTGCCGAGGGTGCCGGTGATAATGTCCACCCGGTTGCTCATGCCTTCCAGAACCCCGCAGTGCTCGGCCGTTCCGCGCCCGTGCTCGCCGACGAAGCCCGTCGCGTGGCAGTCGTCCACGAAGACCATCGCCTCGAACTCGTCGGCCAGGTCGCAGATCTGCTCTAGCGGGGCGTAGTAGCCGTCCATCGAGAAGACGCCATCGGTGACGATGATCATGCGTCGCGCGCCACCCTCACGGGCACTCATCAACTGGCCGCGTAGGTCGTCCATGTCGCGGTTCGCGTAACGGAACCGTTTGGCCTTCGACAACCGGATCCCATCGATGATCGAGGCATGGTTGAGAGCATCGGAGATGATCGCGTCCTCGGCACCGAACAACACTTCGAACACACCGCCGTTGGCGTCGAAGCACGACGCGAACAGAATCGAGTCCTCGGTGCCGGAAAAGTCGGCGATCGCGTGCTCGAGGTCGCGGTGCTGGGTCTGGGTGCCGCAGATGAAGCGCACAGACGCCATACCAAAGCCCCACCGATCCAACGCATCGCGAGCCGCGCCCACGACGTCGGGGTGGTCAGCAAGCCCTAGGTAGTTATTGGCGCAGAAGTTCAGCGACTGGCCTGCCGTGGTGGCGATGTGCGCCGACTGCGCCGTCGTGAGTTGGCGCTCGTCTTTGTGTAACCCCGCGTCGCGGATTCCCGACAACTCGGCGCTCAGATCGTCCTTGAAGGCAAACATCGGGGGGTCCTTAACGTCAGGGGGTGGGAGGGTCAACTCCAGTCCATGATGACCTTGCCACACTCGCCGGAGCGGGCCGCAGCAAAGGCATCCTCCCATTGCTCGGCGGGGAATCGGTGGGTGATCACCGAACGGATGCGCTCACGCAACTGCTCCGAAGACTGCAACATGAACATCATCCGATACCAGGTGTCGTACATCTCGCGCCCGTAGATGCCTTTGATCGTCAACATCCGAGTGATGACGGGGCCCCAGTCGATGGCAAACGGCTCCGACGGTATGCCGAGCATCGCGATCCCAGCACCGTGCTGACAGTTGGCGATCAGTTCCTTAAGGGCGGCGGGGTTGCCCGACATCTCCATGCCCACGTCGAACCCCATGAGCATCCCGAGTTCGTCCTGGTAGGGCTTGACCCGCTTGTTGGCCACGTTGACGGCGTAATCGGCGCCCACCTGACGAGCCATCTCCAGGCGGTAGTCGCTGACGTCGGTGGCCACGATGTAGCGCGCGCCGACGTGCCGGGCGATCGCCACCGCCATCACGCCGATCGGCCCGCAGCCGGTGATCATCACGTCGTCGCCGGCGATGGAGAAGGTCAACGCGGTATGCACGGCGTTGCCCAGCGGGTCGAAGATGGCACCGAGGTCGGGGTCGATGTCGTCGGTCTGCGCCCATACGTTGGTGTGGGGCACGCAGACGTAGTCGGCGAAAGCACCGTCGCGGTTCACGCCCAGGCTGGAGTTGTTGACGCAAACGTGCGGTCGACCCGAACGACAGTTACGGCATACCCCGCAGATGACGTGTCCCTCGACCGAGACGCGCATCCCCACGGCGAGGTCGTACTTGCCGTCCAGGGCGGGAACGGCCGAGCCCAACTCGACGATTTCGCCGTAAAACTCGTGGCCGATGATCAGGGGAGGAGCGAGCATCCCGGCAGCCCAGTCGTCCCACGATTCGATGTGCAGATCAGTGCCACAAAGGCCTGCTCGTAACACCCTGATCTTCACCTCGGTGGGGCCAGGATTCGGCTCGGGCATCTCTTTGAGTTCCAGGCCCGGGCCTGCGTGGGTCTTCACCAGTGCGCGCATCTGCTCATCCTAGGCATCGAGATTTATGGTGCCAGGGGTTGCGGTGATAGCGTTCTACGCTGTTGCGCCAATAGCTCAATTGGCAGAGCAGCTGACTCTTAATCAGCGGGTTCGGGGTTCGAGTCCCTGTTGGCGCACTCACCGAAGGTCCCTGTCGCAATCACCGTAGCGGCGGGGATTTTTGCTGCCCGCGCGGTATGCCGCCACGTCTGCGCGCGAAGTATGAGGCAGACTTCGAAGCGTGATCAGCACCGAACAGCTTGACCAACCCACGTCGCCTCCGCCTCGGGGTAAACCGAGTATCCTCAGCGCATTTAAGCGTGGGGTGCCTAAGTTTTTAGACGATGGCGGCACAGACTTGGCGGCATCACTGACCTACTTCGCAGTGCTCTCGCTTTTCCCCGCGCTGCTGGCCATGATCTCGCTGTTGGGTCTCTTGGGCGAGGACACCATCACGCAGTTGCTAAAGATCGCGGCAGACATGGGGGTGCCGGACACCTCTCTGAAGATCGTGAAGGACTTCATCCAAGACAACCTCGGCTCCGGTGGAGCGAGTGTCGCCCTGTTCATTGGTGTCGCCGGTGCGCTGTATTCGGCATCTAACTACGTCAACGCGTTCTCGCGCTCAATGAACAAGGTTTACGACGTCCAAGAGGGGCGACCCATCTGGGTGTTGAAGCCCTGGATCTACGGCATCACCATCGTGATGGCCGTCATGGTCCTTCTGGTGGCGTTTGCACTCGTTGTCAATACCAGTTTTGCCGAGTCCATTGCTGATGTCGTCGGGCTTGGCTCCACGGTGGTCCTGGTGTGGAGCATCGCCAAATGGCCGGTGGTGGCGGCCATCGTGATGGGCATCGTCTCGGTGCTCTACTGGGCCACACCTAACGTCATTCCCAAATTCCGTTTCATCACCGTGGGCTCAGCCTTCGCGATCGTGGTTTGGGCACTCGCCACCGTGTTGCTCGGTCTTTACGTCAGCTCTGACCTCGCGTCCTACAACGCGACGTATGGCGCGTTGGCCGGAGTGATTATCTTGCTGCTGTGGATCTGGGTGACCAACATCGTGCTGCTCGTTGGCGCCGAGGTGGACTCAGAGATCGAGCGCAGCCGCCAATTGCAGGCGGGCGTCGCCGCAGAGGAGCAGATTCAGCTGCCGCTGCGCAACCGGGCAGGTGTGGAAAAGAAGGTCAAGGGTGCCCGGGCGAAGGTTCAAGAATTACGCCGCGTAAGGATGGAAGCGGCCGCAGAGCGTGAGGCTTCGAAGGACTCCTGAGATGGTGCGGAGGCGTTCTGAGCACCGGCTTCTAGCGGGTACGATGGTCGGCGTTGCCTAGGGCGGTTCAGCCGCGTAGGTAACCATGGTGGGTGTAGCTCAGCAGGTAGAGCGCCGCCTTGTGGTGGCGGATGTCGCGGGTTCAAGTCCCGTCACTCACCCACAAGATGTCTGCGGGCATCGAAAGCAGGGCGGACCCAGTAGGTCCGCCCTGCTTTGCGTTGTGGAGTTGAGCAAGACGCCCAGAAGTTACGTATCTGAAAGCTGGGGTCATGCTCGCAGGGGAGCTCGCTGCATACCCTCGGGGTCGAAGTTGTCGGGGCTCAACCAATCAGCAAAGGCATGACGCACTCGGGGCCATTCGGCGTCGGTGATCGAGAACCAGGCGGTGTCACGATTGCGCCCCTTGACCACCGTCGCCTGGCGAAAGGTGCCCTCGTAGGTGAAGCCCAGGCGGTGAGCGGCCGAGCATGAGGCGGCGTTGAGGGCGTCACACTTCCACTCGTAGCGTCGGTATCCGAAATCGTCGAAGGCGTGATGCATCAGCAAAAACTGGGCCTCGGTGGCCGCGCGCTGACGCTGTAGTGGCGGCGAGAGGTGAATATGCCCGACCTCAATCGAGCCGGCCGGCGGATTGATCCGCAGATAACTGAACACCCCGACCGCCTTGCCAGACCCTTCCTGCCTCAGCGGATCAGTCGAGACCACCGCATAGAAGTAAGGATCGCTACAGGCAGCGACCCCGGTGACCCATTCGCGGTATGCAGACAGTGAAGCGAAGGGGCCGTAGGGCATGTACGTCCAACTGGCTCCGTCACCGTCGACGCTGTCGGCGTCGAAGAGCTGCTGCGCGTGTCGAGCCGAGTCGAGGCGCTCCAGCCGACAGAAATGGCCGGTCAGCACCCAAGAGGAGGGCGCGTGCGCGCCCTCCCAGTCGTGCACAATGTCGCCGATTGGCTGACCCAGCCCGTTGATCTCCACGCGCGAAGTGTGGCAGATGGCTACTCGCCGGGGTGGGCGATCTCCCGCAGCATTGACGTCTCCAGGCCGGGGGGATCCCGAAAGACCGCGCGGCGGTAGTAGCGCAACTCAGCGATGCTGTCTTCGATGTCGCCGAGGGCACGGTGGCCGCCGGTCTTGGTGGGGGAGTTGAAGTAGGCCCGCGGATACCACCGACGAGCCAATTCCTTGATGGACGAGACGTCGACGATCCGGTAGTGCAGGTGCTGCTCCAACTCGGACATGTCACGAGCCAGAAACAGCCGGTCGGTGCTGACCGTGTTGCCGGCCAACGGGGTCTTCTTCGGCTCGGGCACCCACTCCCGCACGTACTCCATGACTTCGCGTTGCGCCTCGGCCATCGGCATACCCTCAGCGAGCTGGTCGAGCAGACCACTGGTCACGTGCATCTCCCGCACGAAGTCGCTCATCTGGGCCAACGCCTCATCAGGCGGGCGGATAACCACGTTGACCCCGTCGCCCAATACGTTGAGTTCAACGTCAGTCACCAGCGCGGCGACCTCGATCAGGGCGTCCGCAGAGATGTCGAGCCCAGTCATTTCACAATCGATCCACACCAACCGATCATGGGAGGCTTTGGCAGAATTCGTGGTATTCACCGCACCAGAGTAACCGTGTGTCGGCCCCGCTTCCGGCGCTATATTCTTGTCTGTGGACGCGAACGGGGCAGCGATGGTGAGCCCCAACGTGACTCATCGTCCACGGGTGCGACGAACTCTTATGTGGGGCATCAGTCTTACGGTGTTTCTCGTCGGAGCGATGGTCATGACGCTGGTGCTGAGTCAAAGCGCTGGAGTGGCCGCAGTGCTGCTGGCCGCTGCGATCTCGACCACCGTGATCGGGATCGTGGTGCCCCTGTTTATGTGGGTCGATCGTTTGGAGTCAGAGCCAGCGTCCATGCTCCTGTTTGCCTTCGGCTGGGGAGCGCTCGTCGCGACGGCGGTCAGCATCGGTTTGAGCCTGCTGCTGACCCCGCTGCTGGAAGGGGTCGGGGTCGCGTCGGAGATTGCCGCGCCGGTGGTGACCGCGCCTATCGTCGAAGAGTTCGCTAAGTGCATGGGGGTGTTAGTGATCTTCGTTTTCGCGCGACGCGAATTCAACGGGGTGGTCGACGGCATTGTGTATGCGGGGATAGTCGCGATCGGATTTGCTTTCGTCGAGGACATTCTCTATCTGGCGCGAAGTTACGAAGTTTTAGGTCAATCGGGGCTCGTCTCCGTCTTTGTTTTGCGATGCCTGGTCACACCCTTTGCGCACCCGATGTTCACCGTGTGCTTCGGCATAGCCCTGGGTTTGGTCGCACATCAACAACGCGCGAGGTATGCCGTCGTGCCGCTGATTGGCTACCTGGCTGCGGTGGCCGCCCACGGGGTGTGGAACGGTGCCGCCCTGAGCGACCTGTGGCTGCCGCTGTACTTCCTACTGCAGGTGCCGCTGTTTATCGGCTTTGTATTCATTGTGGTCTTTGCCCGTCGCCGAGAGGTGCGGATGATTCGCGACCACCTCACGGGGTACGGGATGAACGGCTGGTTCTCTCCGGCTGAGGTAGCCATGCTGACCTGCCCCGGAAGCCGCCGTCGGGCTCGGCGCTGGGCCAAGGAAAACCTGGGGCCGGACGGGGAGGCAACCATGCGAGCGTTCCAAGACGAGTCCGCAGAGTTGGCTATTGCCCGCGACCACCTCGAGCGCGGCGACAGCCACCAGTGGTGGGGGCCACGCGAGCAAGCCCTGCTGCATACCTGTGCGGGTCATCGCTCAGCACTTCACGCCATGCGCCGCTAACCGCTGTCTCAGACCGGGTTGGTGGCTACCCGATATTCGACGAACTGCCCGTCCTCGATGCGCAGCAGGTCGTTGCCGATGAAGGCCATGGACTGACCGTCAGGCATCGTCGCTTGGCCGCGCACCGGCCAGAGACCAGGCTGCCCTCAGCGATCGGGCCGAGCTCGATGGCGAAGGTGCTCGCGGTGAACATGTCGCGCGCTTGCTGAACCGTCCCTAGCAGCGCGGTCAGCCCCTGGACGTCGTGATCGGGCCAGTGGCCGACGAAATCTCGGCTGATGAAGTCAGCGGCACGATCGAGGTGGCCGCTCCATAGTTCTTCGATCCACCGGCGGTAGAGGGCGTGCGCTGCGGAAGTCATACCCACAGGGAAACACCGACCGCCGGCCATCACAAGGTCTGCTAGCGGCTGGCGTCGGCGTGGGCGAGCAAGGAACGCGATTCGGTGAGGAACCGGCCGGCATACGAGCCGAACCACTGCTCGATCTCCCCGAACTGCTCGATAAAGGCCTGACGGTCGCCGCGACGCAGCAATTCGAGGGCTTCACCGAATTTGGCGTAGTAGCGCTCAATGACGTTCACGCTCGCCTCCGACGCGGTGATGATGTCGAAGTAGAGTTCTGGGCTCTGCGCAAAGAGTCGCCCGACCATCATCAACTCAAGGCGGTAGATCGGCGACGACAGTGCGAGCAAATCAGCGAGTTTCCGGTCTTCGTGGGCTAAGTGCGAGCCGTAGACGAAGGTCGAGAAGTGCCGCAGCGCCTGGATCAAACCCATCGCCCCGTCGTGATCGGCAGCTGATACGTCGTGCACCCTCGCGCCCCAGAGCCGGATCTGTTCAATCAGCCACTGTGAAGCCTGCGGGTCGCGCCCCTCGCAGCACGCCACCACCTGCTTGGCGAAGGAATCGACGTCCGGACCAAACATGGGGTGCAAGCCGACCACCGGTCCGTCGTGGGCGGCCATCATGGCGGCCACCGCGGCGGACTTGGTCGACGTCAGATCGGCCAGCAGACAGTCGCTCGGCAGCGGTGGCAAGGCTTCGATCACCGAGACGGTGTCGTGGATCGGCACCGAAATCAGCACCATGCCTGCGCCCTCGACCAGTTCCGTCGCTTGAGGCCAGTCGTCGCGATCAAGGACCCGCACCTGGTATCCGGACAGCGTTAGCATGCGCCCCCACATGGCACCCATCGCACCCGCACCACCGACGATGACTATCGGGCCCAAGTCGGGGGCCTGCTGGGTGAAGCCCATGTTCTTCTCGTGCGCGTACGCCTCGCGCATACACCGGCGCAGGATGTCCTCGATGAGGTCGGGCGGCACCCCCTTTGACTCGGCCAACGCGCGCTTGGCGGCAATCATGGTGCGCTCGCGCTCGGGCGCATAAATCGGCAAGCCGTGGGCCCCCTTGACCTCCCCGACCTGGGAGACCAAGCTCAGTCTACGGGCGAGCAGATCAAGCATCGCCTGGTCGACGTCGTCGATCTCGTCGCGAAGGTGGGACAGTGCGGACTCCATGAGCGCAGATGCTATCCGCGCTTAGACTGCTCGTCGGCCCCCGTAGCTCAATGGATAGAGCAACGGCCTTCTAATCCGTAGGTTGCAGGTTCGAATCCTGCCGGGGGCGCGCTGCGGAAACGATCCCGGTCACGGTCTGCTCCCACGGCCTCGGCGCACTACCGAAGTGGGCTCGTGTGGTGGAGTCATCGACCGCGAACGGATCGGTGAATGGGTATGCCGTTCCGGACAGTTCTCTCACCATGGGGCCAGACCCATCTGATCACCGCGGCACCCGGGTGCCGCGTCCACACCGTGCGGGTTGTGGATTGAGTAAAGCGGCGCTTCGCTTTGGCAGGTTTCCTTTTAACCCCCAAACTAGGTCTTGTGAAGAATAGGGGCGCGGAGACGCCGGAAGCGCTGCTCTCGGCGGTCGAACATTTGCGCAGTTCATCTAAGTCTGTCCGTTTGCCCTTGGCGCTTCCGGGCGTTGACGAGGCGCGCGAGTCGCGACGGGCGATGGTCCAGCAACTCGATGACTACGTCCTTCCGCGACTGCGAGCTGTCGATGCGCCGTTGCTGTGTGTCGTGGGCGGTTCGACCGGCGCGGGCAAGTCCACCTTGGTCAACTCCATCGTCGGTGAGGTGGTCAGCACTACCGGCGTGCTGCGCCCCACCACTCGTTCCTCAGTCCTGGTGCACCACCCGGACGACGAGCGCTGGTTCACCGACGACCGCATCCTTCCCGGACTGTCGAGGTCCACCGGCGCGGCCACTGCGGGCAGTAGTCCAACTTCGGTACGTTTGGTCCGCTCTGCCTCGCTGCCCGCAGGCCTCGCGTTGCTCGATGCTCCCGATATTGACTCGGTAGTGCGCGCCAACCGTGACCTGTCCCGGCAACTCCTTAACGCCGCTGACCTGTGGTTATTCGTGACCACGGCGGCGAGGTATGCCGACGCGGTGCCGTGGGAGTTGCTCCGAGAGGCCGCAGAGCGCGGGACCTCGGTCGCGATCGTATTGGACCGCGTGCCGCCGGACGCGATGGAAGAAATTCGGTTGCACCTATCCCAGATGCTGGGTGAACAGGGGCTGGGAACGTCGCCGATCTTCACCATCCCCGAATTGGTCCTTGACTCATCCGCGATGCTGCCGGCCAAGCACACCGGCCGCCTCTCCGGATGGCTCACCTCTTTGGCCAGCGACTCCACAGCCCGTTCGGTGGTCATCCGTCGGACACTGTCCGGGGCATTGTCCTCGCTGGGTGTCCGCGCCTCGGATCTCACCGATGCCGCCAACGCGCAGGTGCAGGCCCGCGACCATCTGCGAGCGAGCGCACGCACGGCATACGACGAGGCCCTGGACGGGGTTAACGCCGGCATGGAGGACGGATCGTTGCTGCGTGGCGAGGTGTTGGCCCGCTGGCAAGAACTTGTCGGGACGGGCGAGTTCTTGCGCCAAATCGAGGCCGGAATCGCCAAGGTCCGCGACCGGGTGACATCGTTCTTGCGCGGTCAAGCACCATCCACGGAATCGCTGGGGGAGGCCCTGCAGACCGGGGCCGCCGCACTGGTGAGCTCGCACGCCCAGGTCGCGGCCAGCACGGCTGCACGCCGGTGGCGCACCAGCCCCGGCGGTGAGCCGCTGGTGGCTAAGCATCCCGAGTTGGCGCAGGGCTCACCCGATCTGAACGAGCGGATCGAGCGGCTGATGCGCGATTGGCAAAAGGAAGTGCTCGACTTGGTCCGCGAGGAGGCAGGCTCTCGCCGCACGACGGCTCGTTATCTCGCCTTCGGCGTCAACGGACTCTCGGTGATGCTGATGTTGCTGGCCTTCAGCGCGACCGGTGGTTTGGTGGGTGCCGAGGTCGCGATTGCCGGTGGCTCCGCAGTGCTCGCTCAGCGACTCCTTGAGGCCGTCTTCGGCGACCAAGCGGTGCGCACCATGGCCAGAAAAGCCCGGGTCGCTCTGCTGCGACGAGTCGAGGAGTTATTTGCCGTTGAGCGCGCCCGGTTTGGGCAGGTTTTGGACGAGGTGCCGCTCTCAATGGACGCGATCGAAGAGGTCGAGGCAGCCCGCACCGAGGTTGAGGCGGCCAGATGATGGCGATGGCTGGACGGAAGGCGGTCGAGTCAACCGGCCAGTCGTTGGTCTGGCGGGCGGGTCAACTCGACGATGCCCTGAGTGCCGGAGGCAACGAGCTCGACCAACAGGCCGTTCACGAGGCACGCGCTCTGACCACGCGGGTCCGTGAGCGCTGGGCTATCAAAGGCAGCCGCACCGTGGTCAGTTTGGCGGGACCGACTGGCGCAGGAAAGTCCAGTTTGTTCAATGCTCTGGCGCAGGAAGAGGTCTCGACCATCGGGGCGAGGCGACCCACGACGGCGACGGCGACGGCCGCGATCTGGGGCGAAGATGAGAGCGACGAGTTGCTCGACTGGTTGGCTATTCCAACTCGCCACTACATCGAGAACGGCGGCGACGACCTTGACGGGCTCGTGCTGATCGACCTTCCGGACTTTGACTCGATCCACCAGTCGCACCACGCTGAGGCCGACCGAGTGCTGCAGCGATCTGATGTGTTCGTGTGGGTCACCGACCCCCAGAAGTATGCCGATGCGCGGATGCACGAGGACTACCTCAGCACGTTGGCCGACCACCACAGCGTCACGATGGTGGTGCTCAATCAGATCGACCGCGTCGCTGCGTCAGCGGACGTGAAGCAACTCAAAGGTGACCTGAGTGCACTCGTCGCTGCTGATGGTGCGGGCGAGTTTGACGTGATGACCACCTCCGCGGTGATGGATGAAGGCGTGGACGAGTTGCGGTCTCGGATCGCCGACGTGGTGACGTCGAAGAACGCTACCGAGCGACGGCTTGCCGGTGACCTGACGGCCACCAGCCGCACCCTGCTCAACTCCGTCGCCGCGCAAGAGGCCGTGCTGAGCAACGCCACGAGCGCTAACTTGAACGCTGCTCTGGCCCGAGCTGCGGGTATACCGGTTGTGTTGCAGGCGGTGCAAGCGGACTACCGGCGCCAAGCCAAGCGGGCGTCGGGATGGCCGTTCACTCGGTGGGTTGGCCACCTCAAACCTGACCCTCTGCGACGCCTGAGGCTCGGGCAGACTTCCGAGCCATCGCCGATTCCTAACGACGTGCGTTCGGTGCTAGGCCGCTCATCGCTGCCGCCCGCAACGCCCGCCGCCCGCTCGCAGGTCCAGTTGGCTACTCGCAGCGTGGCTGACGCGGCCAGTGAGGGACTGCCGGTGCCGTGGGCCGAGGCCATCTTCGACGCCGCGAGCCCGGACGAGTCGCTGCTCACCGACGCACTCGACCAGGCGGTGGTCAGTACCTCGCTGCGCACACGTGACCCATGGTGGTGGTCCGCTGGTCGAGTGCTGCAATTGATTCTGGCGCTGTGCGCGCTGACCGGAGTGGTCTGGCTGACCGCACTTGCGCTGGCTGGGTGGCTGCAACTAGATCTGGGCGCACCCCTGTGGGGGCCGGTGCCCATTCCGCTTGTTCTGCTCGCTGGCGGGTTGCTTGGGGGGATCCTGGTAGCAGCCTTGGCTGCGATGCTGGCCCGCAGAGGTGCCGCGCGGCGACGAGGCATCATCGAGAAACGGATGACGACATCCATCGACGAGGTGGCCACACAGCACGTGCGCGAGCCTGTCACCGCCGTCTTAGCCAGGCACCAGCAGACCCGAAAGCAGTTGCAGGCCGCCGCATCCGGCTGATGACGGCACATGTGGCGTTGCATCCACACCTTTTCCGACGAGGGGCCCTATCCCCAGATAGCACGCGACATTCCCTCCAGGCACGGTTGATCAGGAGACTGCAGTGAGCGCTGCACATGAGGTGCGGCTTCGAGCACAGGAGTTCGACCATGAACGAGAGTTTTGTCACCGTATGCGGCAATGTCACCAATGCGCCGGAGGTGAAACATGGCAAAGATTCGGGAACCCCGTTCACGGTCTTCCGAGTGGCGCAAAACACCAGTCGCCGTGAGCCCAACGGTGAGGTAGTCAGCACTGGGGTCCACTTTTACGACGTGATTGCTTTCGGTGCGCTGGGGGCGAATGTCTTCGAGTCCATCGGCATCGGCAACCCCTTGGTCGTGCACGGCCGGTTGCGTGTCCGGGAGTGGGAGAGTGGCGAGAAGAAGGGCACGGAAGTGCAAATCGACGCCAACTCCATCGGCCCAGATCTCACGTTCGGCACGAGCCAGTTCACCAAGCGCCGTAAGGGTGCCTTCCAGAGTCACGACCGGATCGCGCTAGAACTTGAGGGCCGCCCAGCGCACGTGGACAGCAACGGCGAGGTCTTTGACGAGAGCGACCCGGGTGCTGGCGGAGACCACGAGGCATCCGCCGATTTCGACGATTCACAGGGGTCACGCCTGGCCAGTTAGCCTGAGCGTATGGCCGAGTTTATTTACACGATGAATCGCGCCCGAAAGGCGCACGGCGACAAGGTCATCCTTGATGACGTCACCATGTCCTTCTACCCGGGCGCCAAGATCGGAGTGGTCGGCCCCAACGGTGCCGGGAAGTCCACGATTCTGAAGATCATGGCCGGGCTTGAGCAGCCCTCCAACGGCGAGGCACGGCTGACGCCTGGCTACACCGTCGGCATTCTGCTCCAGGAGCCACCGCTGAACGAAGAGAAGACGGTGCTCGGCAACGTCGAAGAAGGCGTTGGTGCGATCAAGGCCAAGGTCGATCGCTTCAACGCGATCGGTGAAGAAATGGCTGAGCCAGACGCCGACTTCGACGCGCTCATGACCGAGATGGGCACGCTCCAAGAAGACATCGACGCGGCCGAGGCTTGGGGCCTTGACTCTCAACTCGAGCAGGCGATGGACGCGCTGCAGTGCCCACCGCCGGATGCCGACGTGACGGTGCTCTCCGGCGGTGAGCGCCGCCGCGTGGCGTTGTGTAAGTTGCTGCTGTCCAAGCCCGATCTGCTGCTGCTCGACGAGCCGACTAACCACCTGGATGCCGAAAGCGTGCAGTGGTTGGAGCAGCACCTGGCCAAGTACCCCGGTGCCGTCTTGGCCGTGACTCACGACCGGTACTTCTTGGACAACGTGGCACAGTGGATTGCCGAGGTCGACCGAGGTCGTCTCTACCCCTACGAAGGCAACTACTCCACATACTTGGAGAAGAAGCGCGAGCGCCTGGCCATCGCGGGCAAAAAGGACGCGAAGCTGGCTAAGCGTTTGGAGAAGGAGTTGGACTGGGTCCGCTCCAACGCCAAAGCCAAGCAGGTCAAGAACAAGGCCCGCCTAGCCCGCTACGAAGAGATGGCGGCTGAGGCAGACAAGACCCGCAAGCTGGACTTCGACGAGATCGCGATCCCACCGGGGCCGCGCTTAGGCGCTCAAGTCATCGAAGTCCAGGATCTGAAGAAGGGCTTCGGCGATCGCGTATTGATCGGCGACCTCAGTTTTACGCTGCCGCGCAACGGCATCGTCGGCGTCATCGGCCCCAACGGGGTCGGCAAGACCACGCTGTTCAAGACGATCGTCGGGATGGAGGAGCCGGATTCCGGGACGGTCAAGGTCGGCGAGACGGTCAACATCTCCTACGTCGACCAGAACCGTGGCGGCATCGACCCCGAGAAGAACCTGTGGGAAGTCGTCTCCGATGGTAACGACTTCATCCAGGTCGGGCGGGTCGAGATTCCTTCCCGCGCCTACGTTTCACAGTTCGGCTTCAAGGGTCCCGACCAGCAGAAGAAGGCTGGGGTGCTCTCCGGTGGTGAGCGCAACCGGTTGAACTTGGCGCTGACCCTCAAGCAGGGCGGCAACCTGTTGCTGCTCGATGAGCCCACGAACGACCTCGACGTCGAGACCCTCGGCTCCCTGGAGAATGCGCTGCTCGACTTCCCCGGGTGCGCCGTGGTCATTAGTCACGACCGATGGTTCTTGGACCGTGTAGTCACACACATCTTGGCGTACGAAGGCACCAACGAAGACCCGGACAACTGGTACTGGTTTGAAGGGAACTTCGGGGCCTACGAAGAGAACAAGGTCGAGCGTATGGGTGTCGAAGCAGCTCGTCCGCACCGACTGACCTACCGCAAACTCACCCGCGACTAACGCCCTAGCGTCACCGGGTGTCGGTTAGTTCGTCCAGGTCGATCGTGGGGGCAGACGGCTGAGCCGACGTAGGAGGCCCGCCCCGTTGCCGAGCCGCGACGGCATCGGCCCTGCCCGACTCGGCATGCCGGCTGACGGGAGATGGGAGACGGTGCTGGACTTCGTGGTCGCGCGTACCGGTGTCCTGGCTGACGAATTGGCCAAGGCCATTTCGCGAGGCGAGGTGATGCTGGGTGATGGCTCAGCCGTGAGTGAGCACACCGCATACCAGAGGGGTGAGGTGGTGTATCTCTATCGGCCCCTGCGCCCAGAGGTTGAGGTGCCGTTTGTGTTGACCGTGCTGCACCAGGACAACGACATCATCGTGGTGGACAAGCCGCACTTCTTGGCCACGATGCCGCGGGGACGTCACGTCGTGCAGACGGTGGTGACCAGGGTGCGGCGCGACCTGGGGTTGCGCGATGCTGCCCCAGCGCACCGACTTGATCGCCTCACTGCGGGAGTGCTGATGCTGACCCTGCGACCCGAGGTTCGAGCCGCATACCAAAATCTGTTTGCCTGCGGTGAAGTCGCCAAGACCTACGCCGCTTTGGCCCCCCATAACGCGTCATTGTCGAACCCAGTCACCGTGCACAATCGGCTGGTCAAGGAACGTGGGCGGTGGCAGACAGAGGTGGTGGACGGGGAGCCCAACGCACGCACCACGGTGCGGCTTCGCGAAGTTCGTGGTGACCTCAGCATCTACGAACTCCACCCGCACACCGGGAAAACGCATCAACTGCGCGTTCACTGCGCTGGGTTGGGTGTCCCGATCGTGGGCGACCCTCTCTATCCCGAAGTGCGCGACGTCGCCGCCGATGACTTCAGCGATCCGCTGCGCCTGGTGGCGGAACGTTTAGAGTTCACCGACCCCCTGAACGGGGTGCAACGAGTGTTCGAATCTGTAAGGGCGGTGGATAGTGGCTGACGTCGTGGCCTTGCTGCGCAGCGTCAACGTGGCCGGCAAGCGTATGAAGATGGACTGGTTGCGGGCGCTCGCGGTGTCGGTGGGGTGCGAGAACGTGCGGACGATCGTCGCCACGGGCAACATCGTGATGAGCGCGCCGCCAGACCTTCGCGCCACGGGACGAGCGATCGAGGAGGCGCTCGCTGCGCACTTCGGTCGCATAGATGTCGTCATGCGGACTCACGAAGAGATGCGTTCCGCCGTGAGGCGTAATCCCTGGGCCGCTGCGGTCGATGCGGGGGACCTAGAAGGCCGCGCGGTCCACACGATGTTTCTCGCTCAGGCGCCGACCCAAGCAGTTGTTGATGCGCTGCCACAGCATGAAACTGACGATGAAATCGTCGTGTCGCAGGCCGAGGCCTATCTTAAACTGGCGGGGTCGGCTACAGACACTCGATACACAGGGACGTGGTTCGAAAGGCACCTCGGGGTCGCCGGCACGATGCGTAACCACAACACCGTGTTGAAGGTGGTCGCGGCGACTGCCTAATCTTCGTTCGACTCGGCGTTATGGCTATTGACGGGCAGTCGGCGCTATGCCATGGTGGTCTCCTTAGGTAAGAATCGGTGGTGGCAATGGGAAGAAAATCGCTGCGTTGCATGGTGGGGCGACACTCAGACAAAGATGTTCGGCTTAATCTTGAGGACCGGAGCCTGGTGACCCAGGCCTGCGTGCGCTGTCAGCGCCTGCGCGACGACGATCGCTTCCCGCAATTCCCGCACGACCAAACCAAGGGTGACACTGCTTGGCTTATCAACGGAGGAACCATGGGTGGGGGCGGCTTCGGCTGAGCGGAGGTGGCCGCCTGGGGGCCGGTGAGCGAATATTTGCTCTTTGGGGCAGTGAGCGGATATCCTCTCTTGTGGAGGTGATGTTGTGGATGCCGTACCGGAGTCGCTGTGGGCTCACGTCAAAACGCCCGAAGACGTGGGTGTGTTCCTCGTGGAATGCCGTCGAGACGCGGGTCTGACTCAGGCCCAGTTGGCTGACCGCTTAGGCATCACTCGACGCGCCGTCTACGAGATCGAGTCCGGAAAATCCACGCAGCACGTAGACCGGATCTTTGCGATGCTGGGGCTGCTCGGCATCAGCCTCAGTTTGCACGCCTCCGGCTTGGGCGAGGGGCGCGCGGCAGCCTTGGGTGTGCACGAACAAGCGGGGGTCAACGGAGATCAGGATCTGAACTGGTGAGCACTTCACCGCTTTCCGCGTGGCTCTACGGCACACGTGTGGCTACGGTTTCGAATGCGCCCGGCAGTCTTTTAGGACGTATTCGGTGGACGTGGACTGAGGACGCCGTCGCACGGTGGGGTTTTGCGCTCGCGTGTGTCGTCTCTCACCTCTTGCCCATAGACAGGCAGGGTCGATCCCCTCGGACGCGGTGGCACATGCCTTTTGTCAAGGTTTGCTTCCGGAAGGGAATGCACGTGTGCACCACGCCGTCGCGGCCGGAATCGAGCCTGAAAACGTCGTTGGATTGCTGCGACGGCACGGGCGAGACACCGCCGGCGTCTTAATCTTCACTCGTGATGACGAGGTGGCGTTGGACACCACGGCATACCGAGTCTTGTCCGACGCCGACGTGAGAGATCGCCTTCGCGAGGTGGCGGCCGTCATGGGTCCAGTTGGGCTCCAGTCTATTTCTTTGGCAGGCATGATCCCAAAGATCGGGCTCACGAAGACCTGCCAGGGAGCATGGGCGGAGACGGGTGAGGGAGCGGCTTCGACCTGGATTCTCAAGGTGGCTCATAAGGCCGACACCCCAGCAGCCGACGTGGTCGACACAGAGGTGCTGTGCCTTCACTTAGCGAAGTCGCTGAGGTTGACCGATGTTGACGCCGCACTACTCCACTTTGGCGACGTGCGTGCTATCGCGGTTTCGCGCTATGACCGAGTTGTAGAAGCAGACGGTTCGGTGAGCCGAATCCACCAAGAGGACCTGGCCCAGGCGATCGGCTTGAACACGGCGGATCCAGCGCGGAAATTTCAGCGCGGGACGCTCACGCCGTCATGGAAGCACGCAGCAGCGGTGCTTCGGGCCGGCGACGGTCGGTTATCGCCTTTGGCGAGGTTGGTTTGCTTCACATTCCTGGTCGGCAACACGGATCACCATGCAAAGAACACGTCCTTCTTGCGCCACGCGGACAACACCGCCACGCTTGCGCCGGCGTACGACATTGCAGCGCATCTGCATCACCCCGGTGTGCACCAATCGGCCCTGGACTTCGCCGGTGAACGCAACTTCGCGACCCTGACGATCGAGCACGTACAGCGCGAAGTAGAGAGTTGGGAGGTCTCACCTTCGCAAGCGTTCGCTGCGGTCTTTGATGTCACCACGAAACTGAGGGCTGCCCTGACCTCGGCGGAGCGGTCGTCTTATCCCGGTGTGAGCGAGCATGCCTGGTCGGTACTTATTCAGCGGGTCGAGACTGCCTATGCGCGGCTGTCAGTAACAGTGGATGAATCGATTTCTACTCGGTGACAGTCGGCGCCGCATCCGGTGGCTGATGACTCTGAGGTTTCGGTCGCGCGTCGGTGCAGCACCGCGTGATCGACACGGATGTGCAGGTCGCCGCCGCTGACGTGAGCAGTGCCGTCGACAATCAGCGAGTAGCCGTCGGCTAAAGGTGGGGGATAAAGCAGGGTTACCGGCGGCGAGTCATGTGCGAGGGTAAGCGCTGAGCGGCCGGGACCATCAAGGTGCAACACGCCATCGACGAGCGCGGGGAGGACCTGCACCACGTGCGGCCGCTCTCGACCGGGGCTAAGCAGGTATGCGTAAGGCCGGTCGGCGATCGCTTCGGCCAGCTCAGATTTTTTGACCTCAATGCTCATAAGATCGAGCATTGCACGACACTGGAACCCATGGGTACGCCGATAGCTCAGCCAGTGACCGGATTGCTGCTTGCCGCCGGGCAGGGTAGCCGGATGGGGGTCCCCAAGGCGGTCTTAGAGATCGGCAGTAGAACGTTGACCGAGATGGCCGTCGAAGCGCTGCTGGACGGTGGTTGTGCTGACGTGCTCGTCGTCTTGGGAGCGGACGCCCAACGGGTACGGACGAGGATGGAGACCAACGCAGCGATCTGGGGGGATCGCGTCGACACCACGGAATGTGCCAACTGGTCTGGGGGCATGAGCAAGTCGCTGCGCACGGGGCTAGCAACGCTCGCGGCTCGGGGTCGGCGGTGCCCGCAGGCCACGTTGATTCATCTTGTTGACCTACCCGATGTGGGTGCTGAGGTCGTCAGTCGAATCTTGCAGCACGGACGCGCAGAAGGGCGGCTGGCCCAGGCCCTCGTGCGACCGACCTATCAAGGAGTTGCCGGACATCCGACGTTGCTCGGTCAATCGCACTGGCAGGGCGTGATGGACAGCGCATGCGGAGATCAGGGGGCCGGGCCGTACGTGCGCTCCCGCGAAGCCGCAATGCTTGCGTGCGACGACCTTGCCTTGGGACGCGACGTGGACACGCCGACTGAACTGTCTGCATACCTCGATCAGCGCAAGGGCTAGTGAGCCGTCCTCACGGTGGAGTGAGGGCTGACGGCCAGGGGCCCCATCGGTAGGCTCAGGTGGGTGAAGCATCAGCGCATGGTCCTGGTCGGTCCGAGTCGTTCATGACCACTCCTTCAAGCCCGCAGACACGAGAGGCGTTAGCGAGCCCTGACATGGTCCGGGAGGCTTTGGGCCGTACCGGTTACCTGGCGGACGAGGGTCTGGCCACGATGACCTTCCTTGCTGCTCAGTTGGATCGACCCATGCTGTTGGAGGGGGAGCCCGGCACGGGCAAAACGGCGCTCGCCGAGGCGTTGGCCCAGGTGTTGGATGTGCCCCTGATCCGCTTACAGTGTTACGAAGGAATCGACGCGAGCCAAGCACTCTACGACTGGGATTTCCCCCGGCAGATTCTCCATCTTCGGGGGTTGGAGGCAGGGCATTCTGCGGACCCGGCTGCGGGCGACTCCGAGGTGTATGACGAACGCTTCCTGCTTGCTCGCCCCCTGCTGAGGGCCTTGCGTGAGCCCGGTGCGGTGCTGCTGATCGACGAAATCGACCGAGCCGACGATGAGTTCGAGGCCTTCCTGCTGGAGATCTTGTCGACGTGGTCGGTGACGATCCCCGAGATTGGGACCGTCACCGCCGAGCAGCCTCCCCTGGTCGTGTTGACCTCGAACCGGACTCGCGAGTTGCACGATGCCTTGAAGCGGCGCTGTCTTTATCATTGGATCGATCACCCGGGCCTCAAGCGGGAGCTGGCGATTGTGCGCACGCGGCTTCCGGACGTCTCGGCGGGGTTGTCGTCGCAGGTCGTGACGTTGGTCCAGCAACTCCGCTCCGAAGGCGAGCTCATCAAGCCTCCAGGAGTGGCCGAGACGCTCGATTGGGCTCGTGCGGTGCACGCGCTGGGCGCAAGTTCCCTGAATGTCGAGGTTGCTGCGGCGACGGTGGGCAGCGCCGTGAAGTATCGAGAGGACACCGAGCGCGTGCGGGGAGCGTTGGATCGGATGCTCTCGTGACTAGGGTGATCGCGTGGCCTGGACTGCGGACGAGTGCTTGCTCGGGTTTGCTCACGCCCTCCGGGCGGCGGGGCTTTCGGTCACTCAGGACCGCGAGTTGACCTTCCTGAGCAGCGTTGGCCTTACGGGTATGAACGACCGTACGTCGGTCTATTGGGCGGGTCGGGCAACGCTGACCTGCTCCCCGGCCGACCTCGATCCGTACGACCAGGTTTTCGAGCAGTGGTTCAGCGGCACTCGCATGGACACCATCACCCGGTCGCAGAAGACTCCACCCGCCGCAGTGCAGGCGTCGTTAGATGAAGCAGGCGGCGACGGCGCGGGTAGTAGCGAGCGGGAGGAGATCGTTCGTGCCCTGGCCTCGGAACGCGAAGTGCTGCGCCACCGCGACATCGCCTCGCTCACGGCCCACGAGCGAGCGGCGATGCGCCACCAGTTCGCCCGGTTACGACCGATTCCGCCCACGCGACGGTCGAGACGGCATACCCGCTCGCGTAGAGGGCTCATCGATGGGCCGGCTACGCTGCGTTCGCAGTTGCGCCGGATGGGCGAGCCTGGGGTGATCGCACGCCGCCGCCTCACGCGGCATCCCCGCCGTGTGGTGCTGTTGGTTGACGTGAGTGGATCGATGAGCGCGTATGCCGACGCGCTGCTTCGCCTAGCGCACACGGTGGTGCAGTCGGCGCCGCGCAGCACAGAGGTCTTCACCATCGGGACCCGGCTGACGCACGTCACCCGCGCGCTGCGGCATCGCGACCCGGACCGAGCCTTGCTGAACGCCGGACTGGCCGTCGCCGATTGGTCCGGGGGGACGCGATTGGGTCAAGCATTGGGTGCGTTCATGGATCGCTGGGGCCGGCGAGGGATGGCGCGAGGCGCAGTGGTCGTGATGTTCAGTGACGGTTGGGAACGTGCCCAACCAGAGGTCTTGGGTGAGCAGATGCGGCGCCTGTCTGCGGTGGCTCATCGGGTGATCTGGGTGAATCCGCACCGAGGCAAGACGGGGTATGTGCCAGTGCAGTCCGGCATAGTGGCCGCATTGCCTTACGTCGATGACTTCGTGGCGGGTCATTCGATGTCGACATTCGAGGACGTTCTGGAGGTAGTTGCCCATGCGTGAGGTCCTGCCGCAGGTGATGGATTGGTGGCGTGCGGGGGAGTCAATGGCGATGGCGACGGTGGTCGACACGTGGCGGTCGGCTCCGCGACCGGCTGGAGCGTCAATGGTGATCGGACCGGATGGCACGGTGGTGGGCTCGGTATCTGGGGGGTGTGTCGAAGGTGCGGTGTATGAGGTGGGGCAGCAGGTGTTGGCCGACGGGGTCCCGACGGTGCAGCGATACGGGGTCAGCGATGATGACGCGTATGCCGTGGGTTTGACCTGCGGAGGGGTGCTCGACGTGTTCGTGGAGCGTGTGTCGCAGGAGACGTTCGCGGAGTTGGGCGCGGTCGATGTCGATATCGAGCAGGGCCAACCCGTGGCGGTCGCGACCATCATTGAACATCCCGATGTCATGTGGGTGGGCCGAAGGTTGGTGGTCCGACCAGAGGGGGCGAGCGAGGTGCTCTCGGGGTCTCTAGGGTCCTCGCGGACCGATGATGCGGTCGTCGACGACGCTCGAGGTCTGTTGGCGACGGGACGCACGGGCACGTTGGAGTACGGACCGGATGGCGAGCGACGTGGGCTCGGGATGCGGGTTTTCGTGGCCAGTTTTGCGCCCAAACCTCGGATGTTGGTGTTCGGAGCGATCGACTTTGCGGCAGCAGTAGCCACGGTCGGCGCTTTCCTCGGCTACCACGTGACCGTGTGCGATGCCCGACCGATCTTTGCCACGAAAGCGAGATTCGAGGCTGCCGACGACGTGGTGGTCCAGTGGCCACACCGATACCTGGCGACAGAGATCGAAGCTAGACGGGTCGATGAGCGGACGGTGATCTGTGTCTTGACCCACGATCCGAAGTTTGACGTGCCCGTGCTCCAACTCGCTTTGCAGGGCCCACGCGTCGCCTACATCGGTGCCATGGGGTCGCGGAGCACCCACGAGGATCGTGTACATCGGCTGCGAGACATCGGGGTGAGCGCTGCGGATGTGGCTCGGCTCTCGAGCCCTATCGGACTTGATCTGGGTGCCCGAACTCCGCAGGAGACGGCCGTCAGCATCGCGGCCGAGATCATCGCGAACCGCTGGGGCGGTCGAGGGGAGCGGCTTGCTCAGTCGCAGGGGCCCATCCATCACCACGGCGACGTCGTCGGACCCTGACCTCCGGAGGCAGCGGCACGTCAGGGGGCGGGCTGATGACCGATAAGCGCGCCCTCCCCCGCCGCGAACCGGGGGAGTGCGCGCTCATCGGTCATCGGGTGGCGCGAATCCCAGGGAAGTCACAGGCACGAAACGTTGCTATGTGATTCAAGTCACGTCATGATCGGCAGAGCGCAAATCTCCATTTCCGCCTAGCCCTGGAGGATTCATGACCCGCATCACCGTCAACGTCGACGGGGTGGCGTGCACCGACGACGTCGAGCCGCGTACCTTGCTCGTGCACTACCTCCGAGAGCAGGTGGGAAAGACCGGCACCGTCGTGGGTTGTGACACCAGCAACTGCGGCGCATGCACCGTCCACCTCGACGGCCGAAGCGTGAAGTCGTGCAACATGCTCGCGGTCCAGGCCGACGGGCACGACGTCATCACTATCGAGGGCATCGCCGAAGGCGGTGAGCTCACTGCCGTCCAGCAGGCCTTCCACGAGTGCCACGCGCTGCAGTGCGGTTACTGCACCCCCGGCATGATCATGCAGGCCACCGACCTGCTGAACGAAAACCCGGACCCCAGCGAGCAGGAGATTCGCCAGGGCATGGAGGGCAATCTCTGCCGGTGCACCGGCTACCAGAACATCGTCAAAGCAGTGCAGCAGGCGGCAGGAGCGCAGCAGTCATGACCACTATCGAGCAAGAGACGAAAGCGCCCGAAGCCGAGATCGGCAAGTCGCGGCGTCGCAAGGAAGACCAGCGGCTGATCACCGGTCGGACGAAGTTCACCGACAACATTCAACTCACCGGCATGCTCCACCTGAGTATGGTGCGGAGCCCGTTCGCGCACGCCACGATCACCTCCATCGACACCAGTGAGGCAAAGGCTGCGAACGGTGTGATTGCCGTGCTGACCGGCGAGGACGTCAAGGACATTCAGGGTGGACTTCCGACCGCGTGGCCCATCACCACCGAGCAAAAGACCCCCAACCATCCCTCAATCGCGGTTGATCGCGTCGCGTTTGCGGGCGAAGTGGTGGCCGTGGTCATTGCCCGCAGCAACGCCGCCGCCCGCGACGCGGCCGAGCTCGTGGACGTCGACTACGAAGACCTCCCGGCAGCGCTCGACCTCAAGGAGGCCGCGACCGACGATGTGCTCGCCCACCCCGACCTTGGCACCAACCGGGCCGCCACCTGGGTGTTCGACTCCAAAGAAGCCGGCACCGGCGGTGACGTCGAAGACACCATCCGCGACGCCGAGGTTGTGATCGAGCGCGAATACCGCCAGCAGCGCCTCATACCCGCGTTCATGGAGCCGCGTTCTGTCGTCGTCGACCCTACTGGTGAGCAGCTCACCATGTGGTCGGCCACTCAGGTGCCGCACATTCTGCGCGTCATGCTCGCGCTGACCCTCGGCGTTTCGGAGTCCAAAATCCGCGTCATCGCCCCCGACGTCGGCGGTGGGTTCGGCGGCAAACTCCAGGTCACCCCCGAGGAGGTCATCACTTTCCTGGCCGCTCGGCATACCGGCAAGCCCTGCAAGTGGACCGAGACCCGCAGCGAATCGCTGGTGTCCTGTCACCATGGCCGCGACCAGTGGCAGACGCTCACGTTGTCGGCCACCAAGGATGGCATCGTGAAGGGATTGAAGGTCGAGCTTCTTGCTGACCTCGGCGCTTACGCCGCCTTGATTGGCCCGGGAGTGCCGGTCCTCGGGGCCTTCATGTTCAACTCCATCTACAAGTTCGACGCCTACCACTTCAGTTGCACCCCGATCTACACCAATAAGACGTGGACGGACGCCTACCGCGGCGCCGGTCGACCCGAGGCCACCTTCGCTATCGAGCGGATCATGGACGACCTCGCCGACGAGCTCGGCATGGACCCACTGGAGTTACGCAAGAAGAACTGGATCAAACACGACGAGTTCCCGTTCGATACCATCGCCGGCCTGCAGTACGACTCCGGCAACTACGAAGCCGCCACCGACCGTGCTGTCGAACTCTTCGACTACGACGCACTGGTCGCCGAGCGTGACCGACGCCGCGCATCGGGCGATACCGTCCAGCTCGGCATCGGCATCTCCACCTTCACCGAGATGTGCGGTCTGGCCCCCTCCCGCGTGCTGGGCGCGTTGAACTACGCCGCTGGCGGCTGGGAGCACGCCGACGTGCGCGTCCTGCCGACCGGCAAAATCGAAGTCATCACCGGGGTCACCCCACACGGTCAGGGGCACGAAACGGCGTGGAGCCAGATCGTCGCCGACCGGCTCGGTGTCCCGTTCGAAGACGTCGAGGTCCTGCACGGCGATACCCAGGTCAGTCATAAGGGCATGGACACCTACGGCTCGCGGTCGCTCGTCGTCGGTGGTCAAGCCGTGGTCAAAGCCGCTGACAAGGTCATCGAGAAGGCCAAGCCGCTGGCCGCGCACATGCTCGAAGCCAGCGTGGACGATATCGAGTTTGAGCACGGCAACTTCACCGTCAAAGGCACCGACCAAGGCATTGGCCTCGGCGCCCTCGCGTTTGCCGTCTTCTCCGCGCACGACCTGCCCGAGGGCATGGAGCCGAGTTTGGACGCGGAAGCCACCTTCGACCCGGTCAACTTCTCGTTCCCGCACGGCACCCACCTGTGCGCGATGGAGATCGACACCGAGACCGGCCAGTCCACCATGCGCTCCTACGTGTGTGTCGACGACATCGGCAACGTCGTCAACCCGCTGATCGTCGAGGGCCAGATCCATGGAGGGCTGGTGCAGGGCATCAGCCAGGCACTGTGGGAGGAGGCGGTGTATGACGATAACGGCACCTTGGTCTCCGGTTCCTTTGTGGACTACACGTTGCCGACCAGCGCCGACACCATCAACTACGTCACCGACCGGACCGTCACCCCCGCGCTGAGTAACGACCTCGGGGTTAAAGGCGTCGGTGAGGCTGGCACGATCGCCTCGACCCCCGCGGTGGTCAACGCGGTGTTGGACGCGATCCGACAGTTTGGCGTCAAGGACATCCGTATGCCGTGTACCCCTGAGCGGGTCTGGCGCGCGATTCAAGAGGGTCAGGCTGGTGCGTCGGATCCGACGACCGCCGATGCTATGCCGCACTTCGAGTCGGATGCTCCCAACCATCACGATCCAGGCGCACTTGCCGGAAATGACACCGAAGGAGCAGGCCAGTGATCCCCGCCGAGTTCGAGTATGCCGCCCCGGGCACTGTCGCAGAGGCGCTCGCCCTCCTAGCTGAGCACGGTGATGAGGCCAAGGTGATGGGTGGGGGCCAGTCGCTGATGCCCATCTTGCGGATGCGTCTGAACGCCCCAGAGATGGTGATTGACCTCGGCAGGATCGCCGAACTCACCGGGGTCACCGAGGATGAGGACGCCATACGGATAGGTGCAATGACGACATACGCCGATGTGCTTGCCAGCGATCTGGTGGGCGAACACGCGGGGTTGTTGGCCAAGGCGGTCGCCGAGGTCGCCGACCCGCAGATCAGGCACCGCGGGACGATCGGGGGAGCCTTAGTGCACGCCGACCCGGCAGGCGACGTCGGTGCTCCGATCCTGGCGCTGGATGCCGAGCTCGTGATCACAGGGGCCGACGGTGACGAGCGTTCGGTGGCGGCGAGCGACTTCTTTGTGGACATCTTCGAGACTGCCGTGCAAGAAGGCGAACTGCTGACGGCCATTCGCATTCCGAAGCACACGGGATGGGGGAGTTCGTACACCAAGTTCGTGCGGGTGTCTCACCAGTGGTCGATCGTCGCGGCGGCAGCCACGGTGCGGGCCAAAGGTGGCACGATCGCCGAAGCTAAGGTCGCGCTGACCAATATGGGCTCGACGCCTCTGCGCGCCACGTCGCTGGAGGAGCAACTGATCGGCAAAGAAGCCACCACCGAGGCGCTGCGGGAGGTCTGTGCGCAGGTCGGCGCAAGCACCAACCCACCCTCGGACCTCAACGGTGACGCGGACTACCGCAGACACCTGGCGGGCGTCTTGACCCGGCGGGCCGTTGTCGCAGCGGCGGGAGGCTAAAAGCGTGGAGTTGGTCCATTCCTTCACCGTGCCTGCGTCGCCGACGAACACCTGGGCGTTGCTGACCGATCTGCACCAGGTCGGTTCATGCTTCCCCGGCGCGACCGTGACCGAGGCCACCGACGACGAGTTCTCTGGCACGGTGAAGGTCAAACTGGGCCCGATCGCCATGGTCTATTCGGGATCGGGCTCCTTCGTCTCCCGAGACGACGCCGCCCACACGGCGGTCATCGAGGCCCGCGGCAAGGACAAGCGCGGAAACGGGACTGCGGGTGCGAGTGTGGATCTGGCGCTCACCCCGGACGGCTCGGGCACCAAAGTCGACGTTAAGACAGATCTATCGATCACCGGTAAGCCAGCGCAATTCGGTCGCGGCGTGATGCAGGACGTCTCGGACAAACTTCTCGGTAAGTTTGTGGAGTGCATCGAGTCGAACCTCGGGGCGCCTGCCGAAACGTCCGTTGACGTCAGTGACCCCGCTGCCGAGGAGAGTGCCCCAGCGGTGGGACCGGAGCAGGCTGGAGAACCGAATCAGCCGGCGCCTCACCTGCATGCCGTGCCCGACTCTGCGGACGACGCCATCGACCTCGGCGGGGCCCTTGGACCCGTTCTCATGCGGCAATACGGCATACCGGTGGCAGCACTCGGAGGCCTGGTCGTCGGCTACGTCCTGGGCCGAGGCGGGCGCTCGCAAAAGCCCTAGTGGAACGGCACCGACGACACGCCCGACTTGAGCGGCCCCAGCGCGCACGTGCACCCGTGGGCCGATGTCGACGGGAGAGTCGGTGGCACGGCGACGCTGCCCGACGAAGCAGGCCGACGCACGATCACCGGTGCAAGGATTCGGGACGAGCGACGCTTCATTCCTTCAGGCGCACCATGCCCTCTTGGGCAACGCTGGCCATCAGGGTGCCGTCTTGAGCGAACATCAGGCCGTGCCCTAGGCCGCGACCGTTCTGCGCTGACGGTGAGGCTTGCCGGTAGAGAATCCAGTCGTCGGCGCGGGGTCGGCGGTGGAACCACATAGCGTGATCCAGGCTTGCCGCGCGAAGTCGTGGGTCTGGCCACGCGATGCCGTGCTTGCGCAAGATCGGCTCGAGCAGGCTGAAGTCCGAGGAGTAGGCCAGGACCGCAGCATGCAACAGCGGGTTGTCAGGAATTGCGCGGGGTAGGCGGAACCACACGTGCTGCGTAGCCACATGCTCCTCGGCGGCGGTAAATAGGGGCCCCTCCACGTGCTTGATTTCGATCGCTCGACGCGCAAGCTGCCGCGCTGCCGGGTGTTTGACGGTGGCCAGGATGTCGGCATCCGAGGGCAGTTCATCAGGCCCCGCCACCTCGGGCATATCGTTCTGATGCTCCAAACCCGGGGACTCGTCCTGAAACGAAGTGATCATCGAGAGCAGGAGGCGCCCCTGCTGCACCGCGTGGACCCGGCGAGCCGAGAATGAATGACCGTCGCGCATGCGCTCGACGAGGAAGCGGATGGGCTGCGTGTCGTCCCCGGGGCGGAGGAAGTAGCCGTGCATGGAATGGATGGGGCGGGTGCCGGCCTCTGCCCCCTCAACCGTGCGACCGGCAGCGATCACCGACTGGGCTAGGACCTGACCGCCGAAGACGCGCCCGTGGGACTGCGGTTGACTCCGACCCACAAAGACATCGCCTTCGGAGTCGTCGAGTCCACCGCTGCCTACCTGCGGGGATCCGACGTGAAAGGTCGTCGAACCTTCGCGGGTGAGGTCAAGCACGTCGAGCAGGTCATCGATGGGGTCCTCAATCATCACAAGCCGAAGCCTAGCGACCAAGCGCGGTGACGCCTGGCAGGATGGCCCGCATGCCTGATCCCTGTGACCCCGCCTCCCCGTATGCCGTTGACATTCAGATTCGGTGGTCGGACATGGACGCCTACGGGCACGTCAACAACGTCGAGTTCCTGCGCCTGCTCGAAGACGCCCGGGTCTACGCCTTCCGCGACTGGTTCGGTCAAGACCGTTCGCTACTGAACGAAGGCATCCTGGTCGCCCGACAGGAAATCGACTACTTGGCACCGTTGACGTTCAACTACGCCCCGGCGCGAATCAGGGTGTGGTGTTGCCGGATCAGCGGCGCGTCCTTCGATGTCGGGTATGCCGTCCAGCAGCCCGATAGCGACCTCACCTTCGCGCTCGCCGAGACGACGCTGGTCGCCTACGACCTCAACGCAGGCAAGCCGCGACGACTAGACGACTTCGAGCGCGACGCGCTCGGTGCGATCTCAGCGCCGGCCCCCGCCTTGCGTAGTCACCGCAGGCGCTCATGAGTGGCCGCCGCGACGAGGCCGACGCCGCCGGCGATCTGGTCTTCGGTGACGTGGAGGCGTTGCAAGATCTTGGGACGTTTGTGGCCCGCGCTAAAGCGCTCGATGCCGACGGCGGTATCCGCCTTCAGGCGCGTGGCCAGGTGTTGGCGGCTTGGATCCAGGTGTTGCCTGGCCACGGGATGCTCGGCTCGGGGTTGGTGCTAGGGCTTCGAGTGATGACCCTCGAAGGAGACCACGACGTTGACGTGACGGTGCCGCTGGCTGCGGTCTCGGATCGTCTGGCCCGGCGAGCTGCGACTGCAGATGTGAGCGCCATATTGTCCCTGCCTCCGATGACCCTCGATGCGCCCTGGAGCGCCATCACCCCACCGAGGGCGGGTTGGGTGTCCGTCGGCTCCATCGCAGACGACGATCTGCTCGACGCAGCACGCGCCGGGATCGAATCCGTGGCTCAGGGGACGCCCCCGGGAGCAGGGGCGGCAGCCGTGGCAAGCCTTCGGGCGAGGGTGTGGGGAGCGCTGTTGCCGATCGCGGATGCCGAGCCGGAGGAGCGCACCCCGACTACACCCGGGCCTGAGCGCAGCGCCTACGCAGGCTTGCCGACTGGGGCTGGACTGGCGGCATACGCCCTGGGGTTTGCCGCACCCGGGGAACGGTCCGTGGTGCGCGCTCACGGTGCCTGGTCACGGGTCAGTTCGCGCAGCGGGGAAATCTTGACTCGATAAGGCCTAGGTAACTCGTCTCACATGAGGTGGAAGCGCTCGGGGTTTCGCTGGTGGGGACCACTGTCGTCAGCGAGGTGTGCCAGGCGCCGCATGTTATGTGGCGCTTCGCTCAGAAAACGCTGCCGCAGCGGGCGCCTGAACAGTCGTGCACAGGGCCCCTCGAGCCAGGCTGAATGACGAAAGGTCGTCAATCCGTCGGCTTCGTCGACAATCTCGCGTCCCACCACCAACGTTGCTCCAGGGAGTTTCGCCGATATGTTGAGGTAACGCATGGGTTCGAAAGCCGTTACGGTAAATGGTGACTTTCGGCCAAATCGATCAACGATCACGCCTTGGCTACCAAGAGAGATTCCATCGTGGGCCAAAGATCCGCGTCGCCAACTAGACCAGTCGCCCCAGGTGGGGACATCAACCCACCACGCCCAGAGGGTTCTTGACGAAACAACCGTCGTTTCGACGTGTTCGAAGTAGTTGAGGTCGGGCGTGCGTAACGGAGTCAAGGTGTGCTACCTATGTAGCGGTCTTTCCGGCAGATAATGCTAACGTAAAATCGCAACGAGATAAAGAATCGATGAATGCGTTGTCGTCGATTGAATGTCAATGATCCTTCAGTTTCGAATCATGGTGGCAAGTCGTGCCTAGACGACGAGCGACCCTCCCCACGAGTTTGATGCCCTCGACGACGAGGTTTGAGAGGCTGTGACCATGAGCGAACGCAACGTCCTTGGCGGTGATCTACAAGAATGCGGGACCGACCCGGTGACAGGGTTCTTCCGGGATGGCTGCTGCAACACCGGCCCCACTGATCAGGGAAGCCATACCATCTGTGCGGTCGTCACGGTTGAGTTCTTGGAACATCAGCGCAGTATCGGCAACGACCTCACGACCGCGAGGCCGCACTTCAACTTCGCTGGGTTGCGCCCCGGAGACCGCTGGTGCGTGACCGCGCTCAACTGGGCCCGAGCGTATGCGGACGGCCAGGCGGCACCGGTCGTTCTCGCATCGACGAACGAGTCGGTTCTCAAGGTGGTGCCGCTGGCCGCCTTGCAAGAACTCGCCGTCGACGTGCCCGCCGACCCGGGGTCGCTGGCCTAGGAGACGACCTACGGCATACGCAGCCAGACGGTGCTATCACGTCGCAGGCAGCCGTCGACCAGGGCGTGAGACGTCAACACAACCTCACCGCCGCTGGGCAGTTCGACCGGCGCGGCACCGAAGTTCGTCAGCACGGCAATGGTCGCTCCATCGGGGCCGGTATTGGTGAACGCGATGACGTCGTCGCCGTAGCGTTCCAACCACTCCAACGTGCCGACCCCTAGGTCGTGCTCACGGCGCAAGCGCAACACCGTGCGGTAGAGCTCCAACGTGGACCCCGCGACGCCGTCTTGGCGATCAACCGCAAACGCGCCGTAGATCTCCGGCTGCGGCAGCCAGGTATGGGGTGAGTCACCGAAGCCGTAGGCCGTCGAGCCAGCCGCCCAGGGCATCGGAATCCGGCACCCGTCGCGCCCCCGCTCTGTTTGCTCGCTGCGCTCCCAGGTCGGGTCTTGACGTTCATCGTCGGGGATCGCGGTGTGCTCGGGCAGCCCCAGTTCTTCACCCTGATAGACGTATGCCGATCCGGGCAGCGAGAGCATCATCGTCGAGCCTGCGCGGGCTCGGCGTAGGCCCAGCATGTCGTTGGGCTGCGGGTCGCTCATGCCGATCCCGTTGGGTCGCTTTTCGCCGATGGTGAGGCCATACCGCGAGGCGTGACGGACCACATCGTGGTTGGACAGCACCCACGTGCTCGGTGCCCCGACTTCGTGAGCAACGCTCAGCGACGTGGTAATCACCTCTCGCATGGCTCCGGGTTCCCAGGGGCATTCCAGGAAGGCGAAGTTGAAGGCTTGGTGCATCTCGTCGGGCCGGGTGTAGAGCGCGGCGCGGGAGATGGGGTGCACCCACGCTTCGGCCACCAGGATGCGATCAAGGTCGGGGTCACCGGTGGGGTTGTATTCGTCGAGCACCGAGCGCCAGGCCCGATAGATCTCGTGCACGCCATCTTGGTCCCACATCGGGTTGTCGACGTTCTCGTCGGCCTGGAACACCACAACATCCTCGGGTGGGGTGAAGTCCGGCAAGCCGTCGGCCTTGACCAACCCGTGTGCGACGTCTACGCGGAAGCCGTCAACCCCGCGGTCGAGCCAGTAGCGCAACACGTCGAGAAACATGTCGCGGACCTCGGGGTTCTTCCAGTTCAGGTCGGGCTGTTTAATGTCGAAGAGGTGCAGATACCACTGGCCGGGCGTCCCGTCGGCCTCGGTGATGCGCTCCCAAGCGGGGCCACCGAAGACAGCCTTCCAGTTGTTGGGCGGCTTCTCGCCGTCTGCTCCGTTGCCCTCGCGGAACATGTAACGCTCGCGCTCGGCCGAACCCGGCTCAGCGGCACGTGCGGCCTGGAACCACTCGTGCTCGTCGCTGGTGTGGTTGGGCACCAAGTCGACGATGACGCGGATGTCCAGATCGTGAGCGGTCGAGATCAACGCTGCTGCGTCGTCAAGGTCTCCGAAGAGAGGATCAATGTGGCGGTAGTCGGCAACGTCATACCCCGCGTCGGCCATGGGCGAGACGTAAAACGGGCTGATCCAGATCGCGTCGACGCCGAGCTCTTTGAGATACGGAAGGCGAGCATTGATGCCGGGCAGGTCACCGATGCCGTCACCGTTGGCGTCAGCCCACGACCTTGGGTAGATCTGATAGATGACGGCGTGCCGCCACCATGCGCTCGCTTGGGCGGGGGCGGCTGCGTGCGTGGTCGTCTCTGAGGAGGTCACCCGCCGTATTTTGCCTCAACTCACCGCGTCATGACCACCGCAGTGACGTTGTTAGTGCTCGTCGGGGGCGTTGACCATGAAATTCGCGGCGTGGTTCATGTAACCACGCATGAGTTCTTCATCCATGGGGGAAAGACTAATGCTGTCGATGGCTGCGGACATGTGGGTCAGCCAGCGGTCGCGTTGCTGGGGCGTCACCTCGAATGGACCATGCCGCATACGCAATCGAGGGTGACCGCGGGTCTCGCTGTAGGTCTTGGGCCCGCCCCAGTATTGCTCGAGAAACATCAAGAGGCGCTCTTTCGCGCCGGTGAAATCCTGCTCCGGATAGATCACTGCCAGCGGTGGGTCTTGCGCCACGCCGCGGTAGAACTCATCAACCAAGGCGGTGAAGGTGGCTCGACCACCGACCCGCTCGTAGTAGGTCTGGGTGTCGTCGGGGCTCTGACCTTGCTGGCTCACTGATCCAGTGTGTCATCGCTGGTGATGACCTCGTCAATGTCTATCCGCAGTGACCCTGGGTCGTATCCCTCAACGGTGACCTCTAGGGACGAGTCGGTCCCGATCACGTCAGGTGGCACGGGGATGACGAGGTCTGTGGAGGCGGCCGTCCACGACGTCCACCATCCGTCTCGATAGTTCAGCGGCGACGCCACCCGGCCAAAGACGGCGGGATCGTCGAAGATCCCGTCGAGTGGCACCGGTTGTGTGCCTCCAGTGGTGACTCGGAATCGGCCTTTGCCGGTGCCGGTGACGTGGACGACGGACGCGACGCTGGCGGGTGCCGGAAGACTGACGCGGCCATCGGCATCCAGGTAGGTGTCGGTCACGGTGGCGGTCGTGGTCCATGCGGTGCTATCACCGCCGAGGCGCCCCATACCCAAGACGTAGCCCTCGTCGGGGTCGGGACGCAGATTCAGCGAGACGGTCGAAGGTTGACCGGCGGCGTCAAAGGGGAAGTCGGCATACGCGACGTCTTGGTAGGCACCGATGGCCACACTGGTCGCATCGGCGTTTTTAGGGGCGGTCAAGGAGACTACGGGTGGGCTGGTGTTGCCCGAGGACTCGGATGCGGGCGGGTCACCCAGCGCCACGCGTGTCAACGGTGAAGACCATTCACTGCGGTAACTCGCACAGGGGATGTAGTCGGCCCCCTGCGGCGTCTTCAGGGTGACGGTACGGATCTCGTGCGGAGTCTGCACACCGCAGGCCCCCACCCAGGTGATCTGGTCGTCGCGTTCGATGGGGAGACTTATCAGGTGCTCGCGCCCATCCGTGAGCACCTGGTATGCCGCAACGCGCCTCATCCCGTGGGCGTAGGCGGGCAGGTCGGGGGAGTAACCCGGTGCCAGCGCCATCGGTGCGTCACCACCGTCGGCGGTGGCGATCACCTGCCAGCCGGTCCCGGCGAAGCCGCGCGGAATCACGCTGAGCCGGACGGTGTCGTCGGTAATATCCACCCCCAACCCAGCCAGGGTTCCTGAGTCCAAGCGCCGGTGGTAGCCAGAGGGGGCGTAGCCCCGCCAGAATCCGTGGCGCAGCGCCGGGTCGGCGGCCGCCCACGGCCCAGGCCGGCTCTGCCCGAGGGCCCGCAACTCTTCGCCGTCATTGGTGATGACGACACCATCGAGAGCGACCAACAGTTGCCCCGGCTCATTCGTGAGCAAGGTCAGCTCGACCGTGGTGTCGATGTCGACGTCAATGGACCGCACCTGAGTGTCTGTGCCCAGCAACCACTCCAACGAGGGGTCTTCGGTCAGGGGGGTGCTGGCGTCGATGCTCGGTCGATCCGCCACCTTGGGCGGCGCGACCGCAGGCGGCGAGGCTTGAAAGGGGTAGGCATCCCACGACGCCTCGGTGTAGAACGCCAGCGACACCGACCCGGAGCCAGCCCACTGCGAGGGCACGCTGACCACATAGTCATCCACCCCGCGGGGCAAGGCGTCAAGAAGGGGGGCGGTGTCAGAATCGGCACCCCGGTCCATGCACGAGAGGTCAACCACCTCGCCGCCGGTCCTGATGCTCAAGGCATCGAGGATCGCGTCTACGTCGAGCGAATTACCGGGCAAGTCGCAGTAGGCGGCTACGTACACCTGCGTGTCGTCATCGACCTCGGGCGCGGCCACGATCCGCCGTCGGAGTGCGTAATCGATGACCTCAGTTCCTACCAGTTCCAGCCCATCAACGAACGGCGCGGGAGTCCCGTCGGCCAGACCAAACCCCTGGTCGTATGCCGTGTTGACGACAGCAGCCTCGACCTGCTCGCTGTGCGGATCGTCGGTCGTTTGAAGCAGCACCACGCTGGCTCCGACGGCGAGCACCACCGCAGCAGCGAGAGCGGATCGGATCGTTCGGCGGCGCCGAGTTCGAGGCAGCACAGCGCCGCTACGAGTCAGTAAGAACTCAGGATCTGCAGGGGTAAACGACTCGGCTACTTCGGCTAACAACGGGGCCACCGCGTTGAGATCGTCTAAACCCAAGAGATCGTGTGCTTGGTGTCCCGCGATGGCCGTCGCCCGCTCACTGATGCCCAGGACTGCCGCGCACTGGGCCAGCGATTGGGCGTGGTGGGCCGCAAGCACGGTGACCGCTCGTTGTCGCGAACTCATTCCGGACAGCGGGTCACGCAGGTGCAGGTCGCTATCGGGGCCTGAATCCTTGGGATCCGGCACCTCGCGTTGGGTACCTCGACGGCTCCTGACGAATCGGACGACGACGATGGATCGGACGAAAGACTCGGGGGCTGGCCCACGCCGATTCCATCGTTCGCGGGCCTGGCCGAGTGCGCCGACGACGAGGTCAGTGGCGGCCGCGTCATCGTGGGTGAGCAAAACTGCAGTGCGAAACAGGGACGGCCCTCGCGTGCGAACAAACGCGTCAAAATCGGGGGCTGTGCTCCGCTTAGCCATAGTGCGTCTCGATGCTACGCGGCGGGCCCCGAGGGGAGGATTTGCGGCCCGCGGACCCCGGCGTCGTCGAAGGCTCCTTTGACCCGGATGCGCACCTCGCGGGCTACCCCGAACTGCTCTCCAGGGTGGCACTTGGCGATGATCCGCAACGTCATGACCCCACCGGAGACCGACTCAACCCCGGCGACCAGAGGCACCTCGATCAGGGTCTCCGCCCAGCGCTGCTCGGCATACATCGTCGCCACGACCTCGCCCAGCAAGGGGATGAGTTCACCCGGGTCTTCGTTGTAGTCCACCGGCACGTCGATGTAGGCCGCAGCCCAACCTTGGCTTTTGTTACCGATGCGCACAATTTCGCCGTTGCGGATGAACCACACGACGCCGGCTGCATCGCGGACCCGGGTGATGCGCAGCGTGACTTCCTCGACGGTGCCGATCGCTTCGCCGGTGTCGATGACGTCCCCGACGCCGTACTGGTCCTCAATGACCATGAAGATGCCGGACAAGAAGTCTTTGACTAACGACTGAGCGCCGAAGCCCAGAGCTACTCCGCCTACGCCGGCTGAGGCGAGCAGGGGACCGAGCGGCAATCCCAGCTCGGCCATGATCGTCAGAATGGTCACGAGTGAGATGACGAACGCCGAAATGCTGCGTAGCAATGACCCCATCGTGAGCGCGCGTTGTCGTCGGCGCTCCACGTCGGTTCCGGAGGAAGCAATGAGCACCTTACCGATGGTGCGACCTTGGCCGCGGCTTTCGACTCGCATGATCATTGCGCGTTCCATGCCGTTGATCGCCCGGCTCACCAGCCACCGGATCACGAGTGCGGCAAGGATGATGGCGATGATGCGCAACGGCGGCCCTAAGAGCCACGCGCCGAATTCGGTCCAGGTTGCGAACGGCATAGGTGCCATTCTGGCTCACGCACACGACAGACCTGACAGACTGCAACTTCCTCACAGGCACCCCGCCCCCAGCGAGAAGGACTCCGACGTGACGCACTCTTTGCCCGATGGACTGAGCCAACTGGCCCAGGCGTATGGCGTCGCGACCGAATTCTGGGACTGGCAAGGCAATCATCGACCGGTCTCGGCACAGACGGTGCGCACCGTGCTCGAAGCGCTGGGGGTCGCTGCTGACGATGCGCAGACCATCAAGGACTCGCTGCGGGCCACCCACGAGGCGCCCTGGCGGGAGTTAGCACCCAAGGTCGTCGTCACCCGTGCGGGGATCGTGCCGCGCGTCCAACTGCACGCTGGGGCTGACGTCAGTCTCGAGTTGAGATTAACGACCGAAGCCGGCGACGTCACGCAACTAACCCTGCTCGACGAGTTGCGTCCGCGTCGCAGCATTGAAGGCGCGGACGTCGTGCGCTACACCGCCGATATGCCTGCCGATCTGCCCCTGGGATGGCACCGCTTGGACGTTACCGATGCGGCTGGGGTATGCGCCTGCACCGTGTTGGTCGTCTATCCGGCGCACCTCGATTTGCCGCCGAGTCTGTCGGGAGACGGCGATCAGCAGTGGGGTTTGATGACTCAGTTGTATGCGATGCGCTCAGAGAAGTCGTGGGGCACCGGCGACCTCGCGGACCTGGCGGACGCCGGCGCGTGGGCGGCCGGTTTGGGTGCCGACTTCGTGCTGGTGAACCCCCTTCACGCCGCTGAGGTCGAGCCACCGCTGGAGCCCTCCCCCTATTTGCCGACGACCCGCCGTTTCGTCAGCCCGCTCTACATCAGGGTCGAAGACGTGCCCGAGGTGGCCTACCTTTCCTCGGCCGAACGTCAGCTGATCGAGTGGCACGCCGACGACGCACAGGCGTACCTCGCGCTCGACCTTCTCGATCGTGATGGTGCCTGGATGGCCAAAGAGTCCGCGCTGCGGATGATCTACCGCCAGCCACGATCGGTGCGACGTCAGCGAGCCTTTGATGTCTTCCGTGAGGAAGGTGGGGCCTCGTTGGCTGACTTCGCAACCTGGTGCGCGCTGTCCGTGGAGCACGGCGCCTCGTGGCACGACTGGCCGCAAGACCTTCGGGACCCGGCTAGCCCAGCCGTCAAAGAATATGCCGCCGAGCACGCCATCGAGATCGAGTACTACTGCTGGTTGCAGTGGATCACCCGTGACCAGCTGCGTCGCGTGCAGTTGGATGTGCGCGACGCCGGGATGGGCATCGGAGTAGTCCACGACCTCGCCGTGGGCGTCCACCCGCAAGGCGCGGACGCGTGGGCGCTGGCCCATACGTTGGCGCGCGGCGTGACCGTCGGTGCACCGCCGGACCAGTACAACCAGCTAGGCCAAGACTGGAGCCAGCCACCGTGGAAGCCGACCGCGCTTGCTGAGGCGGGATACGCGCCATACCGAGAGATGATCGCCAACGTGCTGCGCGACGCCGGAGGACTGCGCGTCGACCACGTGATCGGCCTGTTCCGCCTGTGGTGGATCCCCGAAGGGATGCCCGCCAACGAGGGCACCTACGTGCGTTACGACCACGAAGCGATGATCGGCATCTTGATGCTTGAGGCTCACCGGGCCGGGGCCGTCATCGTCGGAGAGGACCTGGGCACCGTGGAGCCGTGGGTCCGCGACTATCTGAGCGAGCGCGGCATTCTCGGCACGTCCATCCTGTGGTTCGAGCGCAACGAGGCGGGACCGATCCCACCGGAGCGATTCCGCGAGTTGTGCTTGGCCACCGTCACCACCCACGACCTGCCACCGACGGCCGGCTACCTCAGCGGTGTGCACATGGAGTTACGCCGCGACCTCGACTTGCTGACGCGATCCTGGGACGAAGAACTGGCTGAGGATGAAGGTGCCCGCGAAGAGCTGCTTCATCTCCTGCGCGAGCGAGGTCTGCTCCGTGATGGAGCTGACGTGGCAGAGCAGGTCGAGGCGCTGCACCGATACATCACGTGGACTCCGGCCAAGCTCATTGGTGTCTCAGTCTCTGACTTGGCCCAGGACGTGCGAATCATCAACCAGCCGGGCACCCACGAGGAGTACCCGAACTGGCAGGTGCCGCTGGCAGCGCCCGACGGCAGGACCATGTTGTTGGAAGAGTTGTTCGTTCGGCGTAGCGCGCTCCGCCTGGCCCGCACCGTCACCCGCCGCAACTGACCCGCTAAGCGTCCTGGTGTACGGGCGCGTGGTTCCCGCTTGAGTGAGCAGTGAGCACCACGAAGCGTTCGAGAACCACCAGCATCTCCGGCGCGTCGTCGTTAAAGAAGTCCGCGTGCGCCGTGCGCCACTGCGACAGCGTCCGCTCGCCTTCGCCCTCAGCGAAGGCATGCTCCTCGGTGACGTCGTAGAACGCCTCTACCGACACCTCGGTGGTCCGCAGGAGCGCCCGTGGATGGCCCGCGCTATCGAGCAAGATCGACAGCATGCCGGGGGTCGGCAGGTCGTCATCGTCCTCGTAGTCGCTTCGAGCGCTGGAGGTGGCCGTCTTGGTGCCGGCGATCACCAACGCGACCAACGCATCGGCTTGACGCGAGTCGCCGCCAAAAGTCCATTTGGGGGGCGGCAACGACTCGTCAACCGTCCGTCCAAGGTATGCCGAGGCGGGGTTGAGCCCGCCTCGGATCCGTGCGTCCGCCCAAAAGGCGTCAATCTCTGCCTGGTCCATGAGCAGGACGCTAGCCCGTCACGTCCGCAGTTTGCGCACGAAGGGCTCGGGCGATGCCGTCTCGGTGCTCGCTGATGGTGCGGCGCAGACCGTGGGGCACATCCGGGTGCTCGTCGAGCCAGCTCTGGGTGGCTTCCAGCAACTCCTCACTGGCCAGGGCCATCGGGAAGAAACCAGTAGCCAACGCTTCGGCGATCGCGTGGGTGCGTGAGTCCCAGATGTCCTCGATCGCCATGAAGTAGCGCGTGAGGTACGGCTGCAGCAACGAGGCGTCGTGCACTCGCCCGAAGCCCAAGGCCATAGCGTTGAGCACTGCGTTGGGCAGTGTCGTCTCTTCCACGGCAGCGACCCATGCGAGGTCCTTGGCCTCAGCGGTCGGACGAGCGGCCATGGCTCGGGCAGTTTTTTCGCGTCCGGTGGCCGTGTTGTCGGCGGCTCGTTCGATCTCGATCTCTGTCTCGTCGGCGGCGCCAGCGGCCACCAAACCGGTGAGCAGTGTCCACCGCATGTCTTGGTCGAGGGTCAGCCCCTTGATCGGGTCCGAGCCGTCCAAGGCTGCACGCAGGCGGGCCACATCGTCGGGCGACGACACAAAAGAGGCCCAGGCGCCGACGAACTGCAGTTGAGCATCGCTACCCGGCTCAGCGTCCAACGCCGCAGCCTTCAGGCCGGACGCCACGTGCGCCACCACATCGTCGCGGCGCTCCGGGGCTGAATACATCAAGGTGGCGCTGCTGAGCTGCATCAACAACACCCGCAGCAACGTGGAGTCCTTCTCTCCGTTGAGAGCTTTCAAGGCCAACCGCACGTAGTCCGAGGCTGGCATATGGGCGTCGCGTGTCATATCCCACGCCGCCCCCAGGACCAAGGCTCGCGGCAGCGACTCGGCGAAGGCCCGCGGGTCGGCCAAGGCCGTGGCAGCAGAGTGGCTATCGAGGCGGATCTTGGCGTAGGCCAAGTCGTCGTCGTTGAGCAGGATCAGGGCAGGCATGTGGCGACCGGCGACGTCCGATACCTCGGTGCGCTCGCCGTCGATATCGAGCTCGAAACGCTCCGAGCGCACCAACTGCCCGTTGCTCTCGTCGTAGAAGCCGACCCCGAGGCGGTGTGGGCGCAAGGTGGGGAAGTCAGAGGCCGCTGATTGCACAATCGCCAAAGACTCGATGACCCCGTCACGCACCACTAAGTCGGGGGTCAAGGTGTTGACGCCTGCGGTCTGAAGCCACACCTGCGCCCAGGACGAGAGGTCGCGACCAGAGGTGGTTTCCAACTCCACGAGGAGGTCAGCCAACGTTGTGTTGCCCCAAGCGTGCTTAGCGAAGTAGGCGCGCAAGCCGTCGCGGAACGGCTCCCGTCCGACGTAGGCCACCAGTTGCTTGAGGACCGACGCGCCCTTGGCGTAAGTGATGCCGTCGAAGTTGACCTCAACCGATGCCAAATCGACCATGTCGGCAGCCACCGGGTGCGTTGAGGACAACTGATCCTGGCGGTATGCCCACGCCTTCTCCGAGGTGGCGAAGGTCGTCCACGACTCCGTCCACTGCGTGGCTTCGGCCTGACACACCGTCGAGGCCCACTCCGCGAACGACTCGTTGAGCCAGAGGTCATCCCACCACTGCATGGTCACCAGGTCGCCGAACCACATATGGGCCAACTCGTGCAGGATCGTCAGCGCTCGGCGCTCGACCATGGTGTCGGTCACTTTGGACCGGAAAATGTACTGCTCGACGATCGTGACGCAGCCAGCGTTTTCCATGGCACCCATGTTGTATTCGGGAGTGAATATCTGGTCGTACTTGTCGAAGGGGTAGGCGCAGTCGAACTCTTCTTCGTAGAAGGCGAAGCCAGCCTTCGTGCAGTTCAGAATGTTGTCGGCGTCCAAGTACTGGGTCAGGCTCTTGCGGCAGAACACCCCAAGGGGGACGGAGCCGCCGCGGCTGGACACCTCATCGCGCACCACGTCGTACGGTCCGGCCACCAAAGCTGTGATGTAGGACGACATGCGCGGCGTGGGCGCAAAAGCCCAGGTAGCCACGTCGATGCCGTCAACGTTGGCCGCGTCGGGGGCAGCGGCTGAGGTCGGGCTCGGTTGGTTGGAGATGACCTGCCAATGCGCCGGCGCGGTGATGGTGAAGGCGAAGGTGGCTTTGAGATCGGGTTGCTCGAAGACCGTATACATCCGGCGGCTGTCCGGGACCTCGAATTGGGTGTAGAGGTAGACCTCGCCGTCGGCCGGGTCCACAAAGCGGTGCAATCCCTCGCCGGTGTTCATGTACGAGCCCGTGGCCACAACCGTCAGCGAGTTGTGCTCGGCTAGGTCGGTCAGTTGAATTCGGGAGTCGGCGACGACGTCTGCGACGACGAGTTGCGTCCCGTTGAGATCGACCGACTCGACCGAATGTGCGATGAAGTCAATAAAGGTGCTTGCTCCTGCGGTGGCCGCGTCGAAGGTCACGGTGGTCGTGGTGGCAAAGGTTTCGGCCCCGCACGTGAGGTCAAGGTCGACGACATAGGCGTCAACGGTGATCAGCGCCGAACGCTGCTGGGCCTCATCGCGAGTCAAGTTCTTGCCGGGCATCAATTTCTCCTGCGGACGGGGGCTGGATCAGATGCCACGATGGTGTCATGGTGAGGCGAGCGACCTCACCACAACGTTAGAAACAAGCCAAGGAGATCACGATGCGCGTTCACATCGGCGGCGACCATGCTGCATACGAGATGCACCAGGACCTGCGCGAATGGTTGGGCGAGCAGGGCCATGAGGTGATCGACCACGGGCCGCACAGTTACGACGAACTCGACAACTACCCCGTCTTCGTTTTGCGTGCCGCTCAGGGGGTGGCGGGCGACGAAGGCTCTCTGGGCATTGTCCTGGGCGGGTCGGGTAACGGTGAGCAGATTGTCGCGAACAAGGTCGCCGGAATCCGGGCGGCGCTGTGCTACACCTCCGAGTTGGCCGAGTTAGCCCGCGAACACAACAACGCGCAGATCATCTCCATCGGTGCCCGGATGCATACGCTAGAGGAGGCTCGTGCGATGGTCTCGACGTTCTTGGCGACTGAGTTCTCTGGGGCGGAGCGGCATCAAGTGAGGATCGACATGATGTCGGCGTACGAAGCCGACGGAACGCTGCCGGACCTCACGTGAGCGATGAACGATACCGAGGCGTCGGAGCCACCGCGCGCTGACCGTGACCTGTTGCGCGCCTTCGAGCCGGTGGTTCGGTTCACTCGAGGGGAGTTCTTCTTTCCTGTCTCCGCCAGCCTGTATGTCGAGCGGTCGGCCCTGTGGAGTGACGACCCCGACGGCGAACCACGCCGTGTGTTCGGCGCCACCGAGTTGAACCTCGACGGTCTCACCGCGCACAGTCGGGTCACGCGGGGGTTGGACCATTCCTTGTCTGGGGTGGACGTTGGTAACGAGCGCCCCGAGCACCCACGGATCTCCATCAAGGAGCGGCCGCCGCCGTTGGGTGGTGCCAGCCGTCTGGCATCAGTCGGAGTGACCGCACGAATGATCGATGCCCTGAATCGGCTTTCGTTGTTGTTCCGGGGGAGTGCGCCTGGTGGCAGCGCCGCACGACCACCTGTTGCACCGGCTGATTCCTATGGAGCCGGTCACCGGACTGCGTGGGAGGTTGTTGTCGTGGTGGTCGGCCTTGTCCACGCCGTTGGTGCTGTGCGCCCTGGCCGCAGTCGTATCGCCGGTCTTCGGCACCAGCGCGACGTTGGTATCCATGTATTCGGTGATCCTGTTGATGTCCATCGAAGGCCTTCTTCCGCGCCAACAGCTCCTCGCCGTCCCGCTGTTGACGGCCGCCCCCGTAGTGTTGGTCGTGAACGTGCGGGAGGCCCTACGCCGGTAGGGCTTCAGCCCACATGATCGCGCGCATAGCGAAGCCCCCAAGTTCTCAGGCTTGGGGGCTTCGCTATCCGAGGTCGAACTAAGGGGCGGCTATTCAGCCCTGGTTCTGACCGGTCTCGTTCTTGGCGTCGCCGGAGTCACCGTTGCCAGATTCACCGTCGCCGCTGCCGAAGCGGTCAGTCACCTGGTCTTCGCCCTTGTCGATCTGATCGGTATGCTTCCCGCCGGTCTTCTCGTCGGCGAAGTCACCGCCCTTCTCGACTCCAGAGTCCACCTTGTCCGGGTGGTCCTCGGCGGCACCTTTGGCCTTGTCCATTAAACCCATGCTGTTCCTCCTGTGCTCGGTTGCAAGACTTACAGTGTAAATCAGCGGCGGGCGGATCGCCTGGTGGTTGGAGCGGGTGACGAGAATCGAACTCGCGTAGCCAGTTTGGAAGACTGGGGCTCTACCATTGAGCTACACCCGCGAACGTGACGTCGTAGAACGCCGCGCCGAGGGGATAGTCTAACGGCCGCCGCAGTGATGCCAAGTCACCGCAGCACAACGATGCAATGACGGGGTATGGCGCAGCTTGGTAGCGCGTCCGCTTTGGGAGCGGAAGGCCGCCGGTTCGAATCCGGCTACCCCGACCGACTAGCATGCCATGACGTCCTGTTTAGGTGGCGCCGTCACCTAAACGGTTCCAACACCCTTGCCAATCTGATTCTGGAGTGCCCTGTAGTGAAGAGTGCCGTCGAGACCCTGACCGAGACCCGGGTCAAACTGACCGTTGAGGTCCCCGCCGCGGAGCTGAAGCCTCGCTTGGACGCGGCGTACGCCAACATCGGCAAGCAGGTGAACGTGCCCGGCTTCCGCAAGGGCAAAGTTCCCAGCCGCATCATCGACCAGCGCTTCGGTCGTGGAGCGGTCGTGCAGGAGGCCGTCAATGACGCGTTGCCGGAGTTCTACACCCAGGCGATGCAGGACAACGAGTTGCAGCCCCTGGGTCAGCCCGAGGTCAACCTCACCGAGTTGCCGATGGCCGAGGGTCAGGACTTTATCTTCGAGGCCGAGGTTGACATCGTCCCGAACTTCGAGCTCCCCGACTTCACCGGCATCTCCGTCGAGGTCGATCCGGTGAGTGTCGAGGACGAGGACGTCGCCGAGCGTCTGGACAACCTGCGTGCCCGCTTCGGCACCTTGGTCGGCGTCGAGCGCGAAGCGAAAGACGGCGATTTCACCTCTATCGACTTGTCCGCCACGATTGATGGCGACGAGATCGACTCGGTCACCGGCATCTCCTACGAGATCGGTTCGGCCACCATGCTGGACGGTCTCGACGAGGCCCTCATCGGCACCTCCGTGGGTGAGACGATCAACTTCACGAGCCCGCTGGCCGGTGGCGAGCACGCTGGTCGCGACTCTGACGTCACCGTCACGCTGGTTTCCCTCAAGGAGCGCGAGCTGCCTGAGGTCGACGACGAATTTGCCCAGTTGGCTTCGGAGTTCGACACCGTTGAAGACCTGAAGGCTGACCTGGTCAAGCAGGCCGAGCAAGGCGTGAAGTTCGAGCAGGGCGTGCAGGCGCGTGACCGCGTGCTCGAGAAGATGCTCGAGATGACCACCATTCCGCTGCCTGATGCACTGGTGAAGGCCGAGGTCGACGCCCACCTGGAGAAGGAAAGCCGCAGCGAGGACGACGAGCACCGCGCGGAGGTCGACGAGTCGACCCGGAAGGCGATGAAGACGCAGTTCTTGCTAGACGCCCTGGTCGAGCGCGACGAGGTCAACGTCGAGCAGAACGAACTCATCGAGTACATCATGATGACGGCGCAGCAGTACGGGATGAACCCCAACGAATTCGCTCAGCAGATCGACAAGGACAATCAGGTACCCGCGATGGTCACCGAGGTCGGCCGCCGTAAGGCCCTTGCCGGGGTCCTCGAGGAGGTCACCATCAACGACACCGACGGCAACGTGGTTGACCTGAGCGACCTCGAAGAAGATGCCCCCGGGGACGGTGAGGATGCAGACGTCGAGAACGACGACGTCGAGGATGACGTTGACGTCGACCTCGAGGACGAAGCAGCGGTTAGCACCGACGAAGAGGCCCCGTCCAAGGACGCCTGACTCTTTTCAACGCGCTGAGGTATGCCGTCTGCTCACTCGAGCTGGCGGCATACCTGCGTGTGGGACGGGGGAGTAATGCGCTCACGGCGAACACGGCATACCTGCGGGAGTGCAGGCACGCGAGGGAACGTTAGTGTCATCGAAGGCATAGACCTGTGACACCACAGACGTAAAAGCCACCATGACGTGAAAGCAAGGAGCAACGATGAGCAACTCTGAGATCGTCGCGGCCGGGGATCGCCCGCTCGCGGGTCTGGACGACCAGATCTACAACCGACTGCTGAAGGAACGCATCATCTTCCTCGGCTCCGATGTGCGCGACGACAACGCGAACGCGATCTGCGCGCAGCTTTTGCTGTTGGCTGCCGAAGACCCCGAAGCCGATATCTGGCTCTACATCAACTCGCCCGGTGGCTCGGTGACGGCTGGTATGGCCATCTTCGACACCATGCAGTGGGTGCCCAACGACGTTGCCACGGTTGCGATGGGTTTGGCCGCGTCGATGGGCCAGTTCCTGCTCTCCGCCGGTCAAAAGGGTAAGCGCTACGCCACTCCGCACGCTCGCGTCATGATGCACCAGCCCTCCGGTGGCATCGGCGGCACGGCCAGCGACATCAAGATTCAGGCCGAGCAGATGCTGCACATCAAGAAGGAAATGGCCGACCTGATTGCCGAGCACACCGGCCAGACGCCGGAGCAGATTGCCGAAGATTCTGACCGCGACCGCTGGTTCACCGCCGCAGCCGCCAAGGATTACGGCTTCGTCGATCACGTCTACGAGCACTCCGCCGCCACCGGCGCCGAGACCCCAGGCGAGAGTCCGACCGGCTCCAGCGACGACACCAGTTCCTGATCCGCCGACGAGACGAGAGAGAAAATATGAACACCCCCACGTTCCCGTACGCTGGCGGCCCCGCAGCAGGTCCGCTGACCCCGTCGAGCCGTTACATCCTGCCCCAGTACGAAGAGCGCACCGCCTACGGCACCAAGCGTCAAGACCCCTACACCAAGCTGTTCGAGGACCGCATCATCTTCCTCGGGGTGCAGGTTGACGACGCCTCGGCTGACGACATCATCGCTCAGCTGATCGTGCTCGAAAGCCAGGACCCGGACCGCGACATCCTGATGTACATCAACTCACCCGGTGGCTCGTTCACCGCGCTGACGGCGATCTACGACACGATGATGTACATCCGCCCCGACGTGCAGACCTTCGTCGTCGGTCAGGCTGCTTCGGCCGCTGCTGTCATCGCGTCGGCTGGCGCCAAAGGCAAGCGGTTTGCGCTGCCCAACGCCCGTATCCTGATTCACCAGCCGGCCTTGGCGGGTGGCGACTACGGACAGGCCTCGGACATCGAGATCCAGGCTAACGAGGTGCTGCGGATGCGCACCTGGCTGGAAGAAACCTGGGCGTTGCACTCAAACCGGACTGTCGAGCAGGTCCGCAAAGACATCGAGCGTGACAAGATTTTGATTGCGGCCGACGCCAAAGAGTACGGCTTGATCGATGAGGTCCTCGAGAGCCGGAAGGCCTCCTTGCAGGACTAATCGAACGCACTCAGGCCCCCGGCGCGTCGTATGACTCAAGGCGCGTCGGGGGTTTCTGCGTTTGTTAACCCGGTCCGTTGGTGCCCGCAGAATCTTTAGCGTCCTTTGGGGCTCGCGCGAAGCGATAGATGATCGCCGCAATGGCAAGCACCAACAGCAGCAACAGGATCGAGCCGGCGTTCAACCCGAAGCCGTTGACCCACACGAAGGCGATGCCGCCGGCGGCAAGACAGTAGTAGATCGTGGGGAAGATCGTCTTGCGGATCAGGTCGCCTTCGCGGCCGAGCAACCCGACGGTGGCCGAGGCCGCCACAACGTTGTGAATGGTGATCATGTTGCCGGCCGCGCCGCCGACCGCCTGGGCCGCCACGATCACCTCCGGGCTGACGCCGATCTGAGTTGCGGTGGAGAACTGGAACAGCGAGAAGGTCAGGTTGCTGATCGTGTTGCTCCCGGCAACGAAGGCACCCAGCGCGCCGATGAACGGGGCGGCGATCGGCCATCCTTGACCCATCGCACTGGAGGCTCCCTCGGCCAGGGTCAGCGGCATGCTGGAGAAGCCGGAGTCGTTGAAGTCCACCCCGGAGTTGATGAAGACACGCACCAACGGCAAGGCAAACAACAGCGCCACCCCGGCACCGGCCAGTTGACCACCGGCCACCTTCCACGTCTCGGCGATCTTCGGGAGTTTCATCCCGTGCAAGAAGTACGTCGCCACGCAGACCACGATGAAGACAAAGCCGGGCAAATAGAGCGGCTGCACCGTTTGACTGATCTCGGTGCCGAGAATGTTGTTGATCGGGATCGCGGTGGTATCGGTCAAGAACGTCGTGACCGGCGGCACCGTCCGGGTGAACACCAGTAGTACCGCGACCAACGCATACGGGCTCCAGGCTCGAACGATCGACATCTTCTTTCCGGTCACGTCCTCCTCGTCAGCGGTGATGTTGCCCATCCACCGCTGGTCCCAGGTGCTGCGTGGACCGAAGTCCCAGGCCTGTTTCGGCATCAGGAAGCCCTTGCTGGAGGTGAACATGACCAGAGCCAGGCCGATGGCGCCACCGAGCAGGGAGGGGAACTCGGGACCGAGCAGCATGGCCACGATGACGTAGGGCACCGTCATGGCCAACGAGGCGTAGATCGCGAACGGCCAGATCTTCAGGCCATCACCGAATCGCTTGTTCTCCCCGAAGAAACCGGTGAGCATGCAGGCCAGGATGAGCGGAATCAGGATGCCGACGATGGCGTGCATGATCGCGACGTTCACGGCAATGCCGTTGACGTATGCCGCGTACTCGATGCCGAGGAACTCCACCCGCTCGTTGACTCCGGTACCGTCCGCCAGGCCTTGGCTGATACCGACCAGCATCGGGGTGCCGACGGCGCCGAAACTGACCGGCGTGCTCTGGATGATCAGGCCGGTCATGACGGCGGCCATGGCCGGGAAGCCAAGGGCCAGCAGCAACGGCGCGACCACCGCCGCGGGGGTGCCGAAGCCGGAGGCACCCTCGATGAAACTGCCAAACAACCAACCAATGATGATGGCTTGGACCCGGCGGTCCGGGCTGATCCCGGTGAACCCGGCGCGGATGGTGGCCATTGCCCCACTCTTGAACAGGGTTTCCAGCAGCAGGAGCGCACCGAAAACGATGTAGAGCAGGGTGATCGCGATGATCAATCCCTGGATGCTGGCGGCCGCCACCGAGACGATGTCCATGTCCCAGATGAACAGAGCAACCGCAACCACCACGACATACCCCACCGGCATGGCGGTCTTCGCCGGCCATCGCAGCCCGACGAGTAGGACGCCGACTACGAGAATGGGCGAGAGAGCGAAGAAACTGAGGGCGGCGAGACTGTCCATGGTTGACAGATCCTTCTCTTCAGGTGCGGCGGTTGGTCAGGACAAGGGATTGACGGCGCGGATCGAGGCGTCGACCAACTGCACCGGGTGCATCAGCGGCACCCCATCGTGCAGATAACGCCGGATCTGCAACAGGCACCCGGCGTTGGCGGTCACCACGATGTCGGGGTGTGTCGATGAGATGTGCTCGACCTTGCGTTCGCCCAGTTCTTGAGCGTTCTCCGGCTGAACCAGGTTGTAGATACCCGCTGAGCCACAACAGATTTCGGCTTCAGGGATGTCCATGACCTCCATCTGCGGGATTTCGCGCAGCACCTGACGGGGTTCGTTGACGATGCCCTGGGCGTGTCGCAGGTGGCAGGCGTCGTGATAGGCCACGCGGGCCTCGATCGGATGGCGAGTCGCCCGCGGACCCAGCTGAGCGAGCAACTGGGTGATGTCGCGGGTCTTGCTGGCAAAGGCGGCCGCACGCTCGGCATACTCCGGATCGTCGCGCAACAGGATGGCGTATTCCTTCATCGCCGATCCACAGCCGGCGACGTTGGAGACGACGTAGTCGACCTCGGCGCGTTCGAAGACGTCGATCAGCTTCCGAGCCCGCACGACGGCTTCGTCCTCGCGTCCGGCGTGGCTGGACAGCGCGCCACAGCACTGCTGGTCCTTCGGAGCGACCACGTCACACCCTTCTGCGGCCAAAACCCGAGTGGCGGCAGCATTGACGTCCCCGAAGAACACCCGTTGCACACAGCCAGAGAGCATTCCGACTCGAGCGCGGCGCTCGCCGACCGCCGGGGTAAAAGCAGGCTGGTGTGCGACGACACTCTTCATCGTGAGCGTGGGCAGTAGTGCCTCCATCGACTGCAACCGTGCCGGGAGCTTGGTGAGCAGACCGGTTTTCGCGACGACTCGGTTCAACCCCGTTTGCTGATAGATGGCGCCAAAGAACGCGGCCGGGCGTAGGCGGGCAGGGTAGGGGAACAAGGTGAAGATGAGGGTCCGGAAGGCCCGGTCGGCCGGCGTCCTGACCCAGTTCCGTTCGATCTGAGGGCGCACCGCTTCGATCAACTGGTCATACTTCACGCCGGACGGGCACGACGTCACGCAGGCCATACACCCCAGGCACTGGTCGAAGTTGTCGACGAACTCCTGGTCCATCGGGACTTCACCGGCCTTGCCCATCTTCATCAGGTAGATGCGACCGCGAGGTGAGTTCGTTTCGTTCCCGTGCAGCACGTAGGTCGGGCAGGTGGGTAGGCAAAAGCCGCAGTGCACACAGTCGTCGATCAAGTCGCTGCTGGGCGGGTGGTGATCGTCGAACGTCGAAAAAGGTCCGTATCCGTCGATGCCTTCCGTCATCCCCCCGGTGACGGCACCGCTGTCCGCGCCCCCACTGGTTTGTGCCTCGGGGGCTGCACCTGCCTTGATCGTGTTGTCGCTCATCCATTTCTCCTGCTCGTTGAGTGTTGTGGGCCAGCGCTTCGGGTCGTCGGTCAGTACCAGCCAGCGAAGCGACCAGGGGCGAGTCGGGAGTCCGGGTCGAACTCGTGCTTGATCCGGCGCAACAGGTCGACGGTGGACGGCGGGGTGCCCATCACGTCGATGTGGGCATCGAGCGCTTCCGGTCGGCGACGCAGCACCACGCTAGAGCCGACGCGATCGGCGTATGCGCGGATACCCGCTAGCGCCTGCGCCTGCCGCTCCGGCGCGGCGGAGGCCAGGCTTAGGGTGTGCATGCCCATGCCGGCCGCCGAGACCATACTTGCCTCGACCCCGGCCCGATCCGCGTGCTCCCGCACTACAGCGGCAAGAGCGGCTAGGTCGCTGGGTAGTCCGTTGACCTGGACCACGACCGCACCATCCTCACCGCTGACCAACATCTCGTGCTCGGACCACCGCTGCGCCGCCTCGTCCGCGTTCAGCGTGCGTCCGGTGAGTCCGGTCTGCGCTAGGGCCGCGATAGTCGCCGCCGCAGAAGCTTCCGTCACCGTTTCCGACCCTTGGACGCGAACCGTCAGCACCCCCGAGCTCCCGCCTTCGCCGCTCACCCATTCAATGGACACCGGTTCCAACGGTCCGCTGGCCAAGGCCAGGGCTGCGGCGGTTGCCTGCTCGGCGTCGGCGGAGGCGAGCACGGTGGCCCGTGAGGGTGGTTTGGGGTGCAGCCGTAGCACGACCTCGCCGATCAGCGCCAGCGTCCCTAGCGAGCCGTGGAGCAGTTTGGCGAGGTCGTAGCCGGCGACGTTCTTGATGACGTGACCCCCGGAGCGAGCCACAGATCCGTCGGCCAGCACTACCGTCGCCCCGATCACCAGGTCGCGCATACCGCCGTACTTCAGTCGAGAAGGTCCGGCATCACCGGCGGCGAGCAAGCCGCCGACGGTGGCTCCAGATGCGGCTGAGGCGGGGTCTAGGGCCACCCACTGACCGTCGCCGGCGACATGTTCCTGAAGGGCCGCCAATGATATGCCGGCCTGCACAGATACGGTCATATCGCCCGGATTGTGCGTCAGCACCTGGTCCATGGCGGTGGTGTCCACCACCAGATCCGGTGTGTGGACGCGTCCTGCCCAGTCCTGTTTGGTTCCGCCACCATGGATGAGCACCGAGCCGGAGGTGGCGCGGAGGATCTGTGCGGTTTCGCTCAGGTCGCCGGGCATCTCGATCCGCCCCGTGTTGCGTTCGACCGTGCTCGACGGTGTTTCAGTCATGGCCGCTCACACCCTCTCGATGACGCCGGCCGTCTCCAGCGCGTGAGCGCGGTAGACACCCGGTTTTTCCCCACAAAGCCGTGGTGTCGGGAAGATTTTGCCTGGATTGCTGATTCCGTCTGGGTCGAAGGCGCTGCGCACCAACAACATCACCCGCAAGTCCTCCTCGGAGAACATCTTGGGCATAGAACACGCCTTATCGGTGCCGACACCGTGCTCGCCGGTGATGGACCCGCCCATCTCCACGCACAGTTCAGCGATGGCAGTGGACAACTTCTCGCCGCGCTCGGACTCGCCCTTGTTCGTCCCGTTGTAGAGCACCAGCGGGTGCAGATTGCCGTCGCCGGCGTGGAAGACGTTGGCCACTCGCAGGCCCGCATCGTCAGCCATCTCCTGCATCCGTGCTAGAACTTCACCCAGTCGGGTACGCGGAATGACGCCGTCCTGCACGAAGTAGTCCCGGCTGATGCGCCCCATAGCGGCGAATGCGGCCTTACGGCCCTTCCAAATCAGCGTCCGCTCTTGTGCGGTCTCGGCGATCCGAACTTTTGTCGTTCCAGCTTCGCGGCAGAGTTGCTCGACCCGCTCAAATTCTTCGTCGCACTCGGCGCTCGGTCCGTCGAGTTCTACCACCAAAGCGGCGGCCGTGTCCGTGGAGTAGCCCGCCCCCACTGCGGCTTCGCAGGCTTCGATGGCCAGAGCATCCAGCATCTCGACGGCGGCCGGAATGATGCCAGCCGCAATAATCCCGCTGACGGCCTCGCCAGCCTCCTCGGCGGTGTCGAAGTCGGCGACAAGGGTCCGGACGGCTTCGGGGGTGCGTAACAGCCTGACCGTCATCTCCGTGGCGATAGCCAGCGTGCCCTCAGACCCGATGATCACGCCGCGCAGGTCCGGACCGATCCCCTCGGCGTACGGACCGCCGACCTCGACGACCGACCCGTCCGGGAGCACCACGGTCATCGCGTAGATGTGGTTAGTCGTGAACCCGTACTTCAGACAATGGGCACCGCCAGAGTTCTCCGCGATGTTTCCCCCGATCGTGCAGACACTTTGACTAGACGGATCCGGAGCGAAGTAGAGGTTGTCGGTGGCCACTGCTCTGGTGATGTCTAAGTTGGTGATCCCCGGTTGCACGGTCATACGTTGATTGGGCACATCGATGTCAAGAACCGCGCGCATCCGAGACATCCCAATGACGATGCCGTCGGCGACGGGCAGCGATCCACCCGACAGACCTGTGCCTGCCCCTCGGGCAACGTAAGGCACGCCATGTTCGGCGCAGAGGCGTACTGCTTCGGCAACTTCCTCGGTCCTTTCAGGCAACACCACGAGGGCAGGGACCACGCGGTATCCGGTAATCCCGTCGCATTCGTAGGTGCGCAGCCGAGTTCTGTCGGTGATGATCTGGTCGGCCTTCAACTGTGACCGCAAGTGTTCGGTGATCTGGTCCACCGGCGAGCGTTGTTGTGTCTTTCCTGGTGCGGTGAGTGTCATTGCTCAACCTCCATAATGTGAAAATAACATCTCGTCTGTTGGAGAGTGTCGGAGATCGACGAAGGTGTCAAGAGTTGATGCGTATCCCCACGCTCCCGGCTCCAACGATCCGCCGGAATCAGCGATCAACTCCAGCATCACCAACGCCCGATCGATGAACTTCCCTGTGCGTGGCGACGTAGTGGTCGGTCTGCGAACGTTTCTACACATGTCGGTTGTGTGTAACCTCAAGGCATGTTCAGGTAAACGACCGGCACTCGGGTACAGGTCTGCGCGCAGTGTTGCTTTGTGGCATAGCTACCGCAGCGTCACAAGGCTCGACGGTGCCCGGTTCACACGACGCCGAAAGGTCAGCCTCCGGCGAAAGCACCGACACCGTCCGATTCAGATGACGACTCGCGATAACGGAGTTTGCCCATGAAGCGTCAATTGCCCAAGCGTCGGGACCTCAGTCCCCTGTTGAAGTTCAAAAAAGTGGAGTTTTCGCCGCGTGAGCGGAGACTGACCTCAGCGTTGACCATCCACGACTTGCGGGCCATCGCCAAGCGGCGAACCCCGAAGCCAGCCTTCGATTACACCGACGGGGCCGCTGAGGGAGAGGTGTCCTTGGCTCGTGCTCGTGAAGCGTTCAGCGACGTGGAGTTCAACCCGGCGATTTTGCACGACGTGTCCCACGTCGACACCTCCCGGACCGTACTCGGTCAGCGGGTCGCGCTGCCGTTCGGGATCGCACCGACCGGTTTTACTCGGATGATGCAGGCCGAGGGTGAGATTGCCGGTGCGACCGCTGCTGCGGCGGCCGGCATACCGTTCACGCTCTCCACGATGGGGACCACCTCGGTGGAGGACGTCGCTGCGGCCGCGCCCGACGGCCGGAACTGGTTTCAGTTGTATATGTGGAAAGACCGCGAGAAGTCGATGGCGCTGGTCGATCGAGCCGCCGACGCCGGGTACGACACGTTGGTGGTCACCGTCGACGTGCCCGTGGCCGGGGCCCGGCTGCGCGATGTTCGCAACGGTATGACGATCCCACCCACGCTGAGCGTGGGCACGGTAGTCAATGCGATCCCCAGGCCGGCGTGGTGGATCAACTTCTTGACCACCGAGCCGTTGGCTTTCGCCTCGCTGGACTCATGGTCCGGGACGGTTGCCGATCTGCTCGACACGATGTTCGATCCGACCGTGACGTACGAGGACCTGGCGTGGATTCGGGATCAGTGGCCCGGAAAGGTCTCGGTCAAAGGGGTGCAGAGCGTCGCTGACGCCCAAAAACTGGCCGATCTCGGCGTCGATGCGATCGTGCTGTCTAATCACGGCGGTCGTCAACTCGACCGCGCGCCGGTGCCGTTCCACCTCCTGCCGCAGGTCGTCGCGGCGGTGGGATCCGACGTGGAGGTCCATCTCGATACCGGGATCATGTCCGGACAAGACATCGTCGCCGCCGTCGCGCACGGTGCCCACTTCACCCTGATCGGCCGCGCTTACCTCTACGGACTGATGGCCGGCGGCCGCCCCGGCGTCGACCGCGCGATCGAGATCTTGACCGGACAGATCGAACGAACGATGCGCCTGCTCGGAGTGACCTCGCTCGATGAACTCGAACCCGGCCACGTAACCCAACTGCGCCGATTGTCCGAGCGAACCTGAGCCGTTCGCTGCCGCCGACCGAATCTGTTCAGACCAACACTCCTGCAGGATTTTACGGAGAACGACCTCCTCGGACAGCAGAAGGGCGGTACCGTCGAGCGATGCCGCCAGTGGACATGCAGGGTTGGTCCGACCTGCCCGTCATCGGCTCTCTCGGCGGATCGCAACCGTTGAGCGACTTTTTGAGCAGCAGTTTCACGACCGCTTTTATGATCGTGCATGGCGGCGAGACGGTCTACGAATGGGAGGCGCGGCCGGGTGCTCTCAACGAAGTGCTGCCTTGCTATTCGATCACCAAGTCCGTAGTTGGTGTGGTCGCAGGCGTGCTCATGGAGCGCGGGGACCTGGACCCTGACCGGGACGCCGTCGCCTACGTGCCTGAGATGGCGGCTGGGGGATACCGGGGGGTAGTCGTGCGCGACCTGCTCGACATGCGAACCGGCGGCGACTACCGCGAGACGCACGGCGCGCACAGCGAGGTCGCGCGGCTGTTGGCGACCCGAGCCCAAACCGTCGACGCGCCCTTCGGTTCGGTTCAGGACATGCTGTGCCGGATTGAAAGGGTGGGGCTCCACGACGGACCCTTCGCCTATCGCTCGTTAGACACCGAGGCGTTGGGGTGGATCATTGAGCGCGCCACCGGCACCCCTATGGACATTTTGGCCCATGAGTTGATCCTGGGGCCGTTGGGCTGCGAGGGCGGCGTCTTTGCGCGGGACGCTCACGGCTACGTTGCGCACGCTGGTGGCTTGGCGATGAGACCGATCGATCTAGCGCGTTGTGGGTCCCTGATGCTGAATTCCGGTGCCATTGGCGACCATCAGGTGGTGTCGCCGCTCTTTGTGAAAGATCTGCGAGCAGGTCACCCAGGTGATGATGGCCATGGTGAGGAGGGGTCCTACCGCAACCAGTTCTGGGTGCCAAAGCGAGGGGGCCGCGAGTTGCTAGCCCTCGGCATACACGGTCAGATGATGTGGATGGATGCCGCCAGCGACACGGTGTTCGTGAAACTCTCAACCTGGCCCATCCCCAGCGACCCTCCGTTGCTCTCCGCAACGTATGCCGTGGCGCGAGCCTGCGCGTCGGCCCTCAACGAAAGGCCCCCGCGTGAGATCAGGCTTGCTCCGTAGTCGACTTATGCGCAGCTGGTTGAGCCTTCGCGGCCGCTACGCAAGGATGAGCCCAGACCCACGGCCCATGGTGGCCGCTTCCCCAAGCGAGGAGCCCTCAATGTCCCCTTCCGCACCCACAACGGTTGAGCCTAGGCTGCTGACAAACATGTCGGAGATTCGCACGTTCTTCCGCATGAACGAGACGCCCGTCTTCTTCCTCGGAGCCACGGCCTTCAACCTTTTGGGCATGGATCGGTGGGTGCGCAACTTCTCGATGATCTCCTACTACGACTCCTGGGACGGCTACCACCCTCGGGTGTTCGTGCCGCCGGAGATCGACCACGAACAGTTCACCAGTGGCGAAGACATTAACCACTACCTCCTGCGCCACCCCGACGTGCGTGACCACATCGACGCTGCGGCCAAGCGCACCGGTCATCGGCCCAAGATCACGATGGTGTTCTTCAACGAAGAGACTGAGCAGATCTGTGCGGAATCCGGGTGGGACATCATTCACCCCAACCACGAGTTGCGCGACTACCTTGACTCCAAGATCACCACCACACGCCTTGGGGATGAAGCGGGCGCGCCGTCGGTGCCGAACATTATGACCACGGTGGACGACTGGGATGACGTGCTCGCCCAGGCCGAAGCGGGTGGTCTCGGGACTGACTGGGTGCTGCAGACCGCATACGGGGACTCCGGTAAGACCACGTACTTCGTCGCTGATCAGGACGCCTGGAACAAGGTCGCGGCCGACGTGGTGGGCGAGGAGGTCAAGGTGATGAAGCGGATCAACAACCGCGCCGTGGCGGTCGAGGCGGTCAACACCAAGCACGGGACGGTCGTGGGCCCGTTCATGACCGATCTGACGGGGTATGACGAGCTGACGCCATATCGCGGCGGGTGGTGCGGCAACGATCTCTATCCCGAGGCGCTGACCGCCGACCAGCGCCGCCGGGCGATCCAGCACGTGAGCCGCTTAGGGGATCGGCTGCGCCAAGAGGGCTACGTCGGGTTCTTCGAGATCGACGTCTTGGTGGACACCGACGACGACGAGGTCTACCTCGGTGAGCTCAATCCGCGCATCTCCGGGGCTAGTTCGATGACCAACGTAACGGCGGGCGCCTACGCCGACGTGCCGCTATACCTTTTCCACCTCTTGGAGTATCTCGACGTCGATTACGTCATCGATACCGCAGAGATCAACGCCCGATGGGAGGAGTTGGCCGCCATCGACGTGTGGAGCCAGTTGATCTTGAAGACCTGCCGGAGCGACATCGCGATGGTGACGTCCGCGCCGCGCACCGGGATCTATCACATCGGCCCCGATGGAACCCTCGAGTATCAGCGAAACACCCTGGACTGGCACTACCTCGTCTCTGACGACGAGGCGTTCTTCCTTCGGGTGGGCGGTGTCGGTTCCTACCTTTACAAGGGCGCCGACCTCGGCATCTTGGTCAGCAAGACGCGTATGCAGACCGAAGACGGGCAACTCACCGAGCAGTGTCGTCACTTCATCGACGGTCTGCACGCTCTCTACGAAGTGGAGTCCCTCGAGGCGGTGGCTGAGCCGGTGCAGCAGCCGTTCTTCGCGCTGCTGAAGTAGCGGCCCCGCGGGCCGTCCCGGTCGAACGTCGGCTAGGACGGCCGGTTAAGGGCGCGACCAATCGCTTTGAAGGCCTCGATCGTCGGTAGCAGTCGGTCCGCATCCTGCGGGTAGGGCCACGTCGAGAGTTTGACCCCGACCATCTGTGTACTCGGCTCCACGAAGATCATCTGCCCGTGGATGCCGAGACACATGAGGATGGGGCCGTTGTCTCCCGGAATGCACCAGAACTGGTTGCGATACCAACCACCGGGCAGATAAGGCTCATTGTCTGAGGCCGCAAAAGCGTCACGGACATCCTCTGGTGGGTAGAGCGTGTCCTGAATCCACTCGGTGGGGACCACCGGTTGCTCGCCGGCCATGCCGGAGTGAAGCAGCATCTGCCCGAACCGCGCCAGGTCGCGCAACGTGGCCGAGATGCCACCGTCATGGATGGCCGAGCCCAACGGGTCGACCGACACCTCGGCGTCGTACTCCGCGCCGATCGGCTGCCAGATGCGGGCCGCGACGAGGTCGGCCATGCGCTCCCCAGCGGCGCGCTCGCAGACCCAGCCGAGCATGTCGGTTTCTACCGATCGATACTCGAACGTGCCGCCGTGGGGTCGATCTTGGGTGCAGGTCAGGATGAAGGGATACATGCCCACGGGGTCTTCGCTGCCCCGGGGGGCCCAGCCCATGGACCGCTCCATGACGCGCACTTCTGAGTCCGGGTCGAGGTAGGTCTCGGCGAATTTGAGGCCGGAGCGCATATCGAGGAGGTCGCGAACACTGGCCCCGGCATATCCACACTCGCGGACCTCGGGAATGTAGCGTTCGATCAATGCGTCGGGGTCGATGACGCCGTTGCGGACTAACGTGGCGGCGACGCACGACACGATCGATTTAGACATCGACATCACCAGGTGGGGGGTGCCGTGTCCCATCGTTCCGAAGTAGCGCTCATCGACGACCTGGTCGCGGTGCAACACCATGAATCCGTCGGTCTCGGTGCTCTCGATGATCTCGTTGACGGTGTGGCCCTCTCGCGCCTCGACGCTCACACCACCCACGGCCCAGGACAGTTCGGCGTACGAGAAGCCGTTGGGGTAAGGCGACGCTCTGATGACGTGGCTCGGCATGATCTCGCGCATGTGCTGGAACGAGTGGCGCAGCGTCGGCCACTCCTGCCAGTTGTCGATCGTGATGAGCTCTTGGCCCTGCGGTAGCAGCGACTGTGCGTGTGCAACAGCACCCCATCCCGCCTCCGCGCTGGAGGCCTCGGCGGTGGGGGTCATATGGTCCGTGGGCGTGTCGTCGTTCACGGACAGAAGTCTAGTTTCTCTGGGGTGCACCGCATCTACGTTCGGTAAAGTCCGCCTCGATTAATTCGGCGATCATGCGTTTCCGTTTGTGACGTGAACCACTAGGGTCATGCCATGTCCAACTCAGGCGATACAAAGACCGAAGCAGAATTCACTCGGGTACTAGGGCAATGGGACGTCTTGGCCATCGCCTTTGGGGCGATGATCGGCTTCGGTTGGATCGTGCTCACCGGCACTTTCCTCGAAGGTGCGGGCACCATGGGGGCGGCCCTGGCCTTCGTGCTGGGCGGCATCGTGATGGGCTTTATCGCTTTGACGTATGCCGAGTTGTGCTCCGCGATGCCGCAGGCCGGGGGAGAGCACCAGTACGTGCTTCGGGCGATGGGGTCAAAGTTCGGATTCGTCTGCTCGTGGTTCCTGGTGCTGGGTTACGTCTCGGTGGTGTCGTTCGAAGCGGTAGCGCTCCCACAGACCATGCTCTACCTCTTCCCCGACATGCTTGCGGTCAAGTTGTGGACCATCGCCGACTACGACGTCTACCTGTCCTGGGTTGCCGTCGGGGTGGTGGCCGCCATCGTGATGACCTACCTGAACTACCGAGGCGTGCGGGCGGCCGCTGTCTTCCAAACGATCGCGGTGTTGTTCTTGATGGCCGTCGGCGCTGCGTTGATCTTCGGCTCCTTCTCCGGCGGAAGCATCTCGCAGATGGACCCGTGGTTCACCGGAGGGGCCGCAGGAATTATCGGCGTGCTGGTCGCGACGCCCTTCCTGTTCGTTGGCTTCGACGTCATCCCGCAGTCCGCTGAGGAGATCAACCTCCCCTACCGCAAAATCGGAATCATGATCTTGATATCGCTGGCGGCGGCAGTCAGTTGGTACGTCATGATTATGCTCACCGTCGGCTCTTCGCTTCCGTCTGCTGACCTGGCCAATTCTGACCTGGCCGTGGCCAGCGGCATGGAGGCCCTGTGGGGTAGCGAGACGATGGGCAAGATCCTGGTTTTGGGCGGCATCGCAGGCATCCTGACTTCGTGGAACGGCTTTCTCATCGGAGCCAGCCGTCTGATCTATGCGATGGCTGCGTCGGGAATGCTGCCCGCATGGTTCGGTGCGCTGCACCCCAAATACAAGACGCCGAAGAACGCCTTGATCTTCATTGGCGCGCTGTCCGTTCTTGCGCCGCTTTTTGGCCGCAAAATGCTGGTATGGCTGGTCGATGCGGGCAGCCTGAGCCTGATCATCGCCTTCATCTTCGTCAGCATCAGTTTTGTCATTCTTCGTCGCAAAGAGCCGGAGATGGAGCGTCCGTTCCGGACCCCCGGTGGAGTGCCCACCGGGGTCATTGCCGTGGTGTTGGCTGGGGCGCTGGGCTTTCAGTTCATGCCCGGCCAGGCTGCTGCGCTGATTTGGCCGTACGAATGGGCGATCTTCGGTGGCTGGGCGATCGCGGGGATCGTCCTGATCCTGCGTATACCGCACGTCGGGTCGGGCAAAGACTCGCACGACGAGATGGTGCGCGTTGCGTCCAAGCGAGGTATGCCGCAGGATCAGGGCGATCCTGCGTAGGCCTCGTGATCAGCGGAAGGCGGCCTGACCGGTCAGGGCTTGGCCGACGACAAGGGTATGCATCTCTGGGGTGCCCTCGTAGGTCAGTACGGACTCCAAGTTGTTCATGTGTCGAATGACGGGGTACTCCAACGAGATGCCGTTAGCACCCAGGATGGTCCGCGCCGAACGGCAGATCTCCAGGGCTTTGGTGACGTTGTTGAGCTTGCCGAGGCTGACCTGCTCGGGTCGTAGCGTGCCGGCGTCCTTGCGGCGCCCCAGGTGTAGGGCCAGCAGGGTTCCGTTAGTCAACTCGATCGACATCTGCGCGAACTTGGCTTGCGTGAGCTGGAACCCGCTAATCGGGCGGTCAAACTGAACGCGCTGGCCGGCATACTCCAGCGCTGAGGAGAACGAGCTGCGGGCTGCGCCCATTGAGCCCCACACGATGCCGTATCGCGCTTCGTTCAAGCAGGACAGCGGCCCCTTGAGACCGCGAACCTGGGGTAAGACGGCGTCTGCGGGCAGGCGCACACCCTCCAGGACGAGCTCGCTGGTGACCGAAGCGCGCAGCGACATCTTGTGTTTGATCACCGGTGCGGAGAAGCCGGGGCTGTCGGTGGGCACCACGAAGCCGCGGACCCCGTCGTCGGTCTGCGCCCACACGATGGCCACGTCGGCGATGGAACCGTTGGTGATCCACATTTTTGCGCCGTCAAGGATCCAGTCGGCATTCGGATGATCGGTATCCCGCCGCGCACGGGTGCGCATGTCGACCGGGTTAGAGCCGTGGTCCGCTTCGGTCAATCCGAAACAACCGATCGCGTCACCGGCCGCCAACTGCGGAAGCCATTGTTGCTTCTGCTCTTCGCTGCCGTGCTTCCACAACGCAAACATCGCAAGCGAACCCTGCACGCTGACCAGCGAGCGCACACCGGAGTCGCTCGCTTCCAACTCCAGGCACGCCAAGCCATAATCCACGGCACTCATACCCGCGCAACCGTAGCCCTCCAGGTGCATACCGAGCAGCCCCATGGAGCCCATTTCCTTGGCGAGCTCGCGGATCAGCGGCATCTCACCGGACTCGAACCACTCGGCGACGAACGGGTCCACGCGCTCGTCGCACAGGTGACGAACGACCCCGCGGATCGCCTTTTCTTCATCGCTCAGCACATCGTCGATCCCGGCGAGGTCCATCGGGTCGAGGGCATTCTTGCGAACGGTCGTGGCAGTCATGAGTGCATCTCTTTCGTCGGTATGCGTTGGGTCTGGTGCTCAAGGTCGGGTGCGTTAGTGTCGGCGAGCCAAGCGCGAACTTCGTCGTCGTGCTCGCCGAGGGCAGGTGGCCGCTGCGGCGGCACGATCAGATTACTGTCGTACTGCGCGGGGTGGCGTACTTGGGGGCACGGTGACGTGGGGGAGCCGGCGTCGGTGTACGGCTCAAGGCCAAGCCGCTGAGCGAGTGCGAAGCCGTCGGCGATGCTGCCTACCCGACCAGCAGCAACACCGGCAGTGGATAGCACGCGCTCCCAGGTCTGCGCATCGTCGGCCATCAGGAGCGTCTCGAGGCACTCGACGAGCACGTCGCGGTGGGCGACCCGCTCAGCGTTGGTGGCAAACCGGAGGTCCTCGGCCAGATCTGGTCGCCCCAGGGCGGCAGCCAGGCGCGCAAACTGTCGATCGTTGCCGCAGGTGAGGGCAATGAGACCGTCGCGGCAACTCAACGTTTCGTAGGGCGTGATCGAGGGGTGCTTATTGCCCATCCGGGTGGGGGCGTTGCCGGTCGCCAGGGTGCTCTGGCCCTGATTGACCATCGCCGAAAGCAAACTCGACAGCAGGTTGACCTCCACCCGGCACCCCTGGCCGGTGCGACCCCGCGAGATGAGCGCCGCCAGCACGCCGGTGGTGGCATCTTTACCCGTCAGGACGTCAACGAGGGCCACGCCTACTTTGGTGGGGGTGCCGTCGGGGTGACCGGTGACACTCATCAACCCGCCCACGGCCTGCACCAGGAAGTCGTAACCCATGAGGTCAGCGCCACCAGCGCGGCCGAAACCGGTGATTGAGACGTAGATGATCCCAGGGTTAATGGCTTTGACCTGCTCGTAGCCCAAGCCGAACTGCTCCAAGGCACCGGGGCGGAAGTTCTCGACGAAAACGTCGGCACGGCGAGCCAATTCGAGCGCGGCTTCGAGGTCGGCGGCGTCGGTCAGGTCCAGAGCGAGACTGCGTTTGCTGCGGTTGACGCTCTCAAAGTATGTCGATGTCGTAGGGGTCGATGGGGTGTCCGGCTCGGTCCACGGTGGGCCCCAGCCGCGTGTGTCGTCACCGACCTCGGGCCGCTCCACTTTGATGACGGTGGCGCCCAAGTCGGCCAGGTTCATGGTGCACAGGGGACCGGCCAGGACGCGGCTGAAGTCGGCCACCACAAGGCCATCGAGTGCCGGACTCATGCCGTGGACCCGTCAACTAGTGACCCGTCGACGCGGCGAGGCAACCCCCATGGGTTGTCGTCGCGCAGGCTCTGGGGTAGTGCCGCGTCGGGTGCGTCTTGGAAGGCAATCGGTCGGGTGAAGCGGTCCAGCGATTTTGCGCCCACACTGGTCGCCTTGGGCCAGCCGTCCACGACCACGCGGCCCACCTGCGGAGTCAAAGCCTGCACGAGACGAGCGGTGTCGGCGTCATCGGAACCGGATGTCAGCACCGAAGCCGCCAGGCTGGGCTGTAACCGGGCTATCACGGTGAGCCCTTCGTCGAGCGAGCCGTAGTCGACCACGATGGCCAACGGGCCGAAACACTCTTCCAGCAGGAGCGAATCAGGCTGGAGATCGTCGACGGACGCGCTCATCACGGTCGCGGCGGTGGCAAAACCGGAGGTGGCCATCGGCCCTTGGCCTGCCACGTCGGCCCCGGCACCGCGGAGGGTGTCGACTTGGTCGGCATACCCCATCGCCATGGCGGCGGTGAGCATATGACCGGGATTGCTGTCGGCGAGAGCCTCGCGCAGCGTTGCGGTGGCCGAGGCCACGAAACCGCCGATGATTTCCGCGAGGCGATGTTCGGCTCCAGCAGGGGTCACGATGGCCGGGTTCACGGTGCCCATCTCGGCGTAGACGGGAATGGGTCGGGATCGGCGTTGGGCTCGCTCAACCAACGTCATACCTTCCCGCTGGGACCCGGTGAAGGCGACGGCGCGGACGCCGGGAGCATCGACCATGGCCAGCCCGGTATCCATTCCGGTCACCAACGCGAACGGGAAGTTGCTGGCACCGAAGACGGCCACTGGCCGCCCTCACTGCGGTCGACCCAGATCGGGAGCACCGTGCCCATGCCTGCCGGCACGGCAGCGTCTCTGCTTTGCTGCAGGCGCTGCGACTCGGGCCCAAGAATCTGAGTGTGCAGGATCTGGCGTTGTTGAACGGGGGCAAGAGCGAGGTCGAGAATCGACATGAGACTCCTTCATGGCGTTGGGGTATCCGTTAACGATAGGCACTACGCCCAAGCAGCGTTTGAGATGATGAGGCCTAAGCGTGTGACTTCTCGACGGAACACCCAACACGATCGAGGGCGACCATGGCAGGCCTGATCGAACTGTGTGCCGCGCTCGGGTCTGACCTATGCCCGGTGCCCGAGGTGGTGGTGCCTAGTGCAGAGCTCAATGGCGTTCACGTCAGCGAACTCAGCGATCCGACGCCTTTCCTCGAGGGTGGCGAGCTGTTGTTGACCACCGGTACGCCGTTGCGTCTGACGGGACTCGACACCACGGCATACGTCTCGCGATTGGTGCGTAGGGGGTGCTGGGGTTTGCTCGCTCAATCGGGCCAGCAGGAGTTAAACGCAGCCCTGGGTGCCCAGCGGGCGTTGGTGCGGGCGAGCGCGGGAACTCGACCTGGCGAAACGATGGTGCGGCGGCTCTCTGACGTGATCGACGGATGGGCGGTGCTGCTCTCGGGCGACGCCACCGTGCTGACCGTCCGACCACGTGAGCGAGGGTCGCTGGCCGAGCAGGTGTCCCAAGAGATTGTGCGACTGCGGAGGGCCAGCCCGCACTCTGCGGCTACGTTCCCGTTGGGCGACGACGATGTCGTGGTCTACCCGCTGAATGCCGGGGGACGGCTCACCGGGTATCTCGCCGCTGGGTGTCGCCGTCCGATGGGCCGAGCGGATCGACACCTCATCGTGACCGCAGCCGCGTTGTTGTCTCCCGGCAGCACCGACGACAAACCTGCCTTCTCGCAGCGCCGGGGCCTGCACGCCGTCTTGGCTAGTTTGCTTCTGGATGGCGACCTCGACGTGGCCTATCGACTGATGCATGAATTTGGTGTGGCTGGTGGAACGGGTCCGGCGCGCGTCGTGGCGCTTCACCCGGCACCTGCGGAGCAGGACGTTGTGGATGAGGCAGTCCGGCGCTTTCTTGCCTCCGAGCGGCGGCCCGCTTTTGCGGCCCGCCGCAGCGGCTCGGTACTCATCGTGGTGACCGATCGGGTCGAAGAGGCTGTGCTGCGGCGCTGCCATCAGTGGCTAAGCGCCACGGTTCCCGGGCTGCGTATCCAGAGCACGGGCCTGATCGACGTTGCCTCGTGTCAGCATGTACAAGCGCGAGTGTCGCGCGACGTTGCGGCGTTGCCGCCGGGCACCCTCGCGTTGGCAGAGGGGCAATCTCTAGGCAGCAGCGCCGCGATTGATCTTGCGGCCCTGCAGGATTGCCCGCGCGGCGACCTCGTGGCGGCCGTGTCGGCATACCTGCGTGCGCGTGGCCACTGGGAAGTTGCTTCGCGTGATCTCGGGGTGCACCGCAACACGCTGCGCTATCGCATCGGCACCGCAAGCCGCGTGCTGGATCTGGACCTTGACGACCCCGACGTGGCGGCCCGGCTTTGGCTGACGTTACGAGAAGCGCGCCTGGCCTGAGCGACGAGCGTTGGCTGCCAACTAGACCCTTGGCGTGGGGAACGTTCCGAAGCAGATGTCCTGGGCCTCGGTGCCGTCGTGGTAGTCCAAGCAGGGAAGAACGAGTGACTTGCCCTCGACTCGGTGCACGACGACATCGTTTTTGAACTCGCGAGGCTCCAGGCGCAACACCTCGGCTCGCGAAACGTGAATCGTGCGCCACCCGGTGAACGCCACGATGCAATCGGCGGTCATCGAGGTGTGGGCCCGCGCACTTTGCCACTGCGCGGCGACCCCGACGAACCCCACGACGCCCCAACTTGGCCACCACCCACTCAGGTCCGCAGCCACCCACATCACGATCGACACGAGTGCCACGCCGCCACTTAGAACCAACTTCGCCGCGACGTACCGACGAAACCGGGGACTCCTGGACTCCCACACGTGGGTCATCTTGACAACATACTCCGGTGCTCCATGGATTGCCCGCCTCCGATGACCGATATGCGCGCCGCCCCCCGGTTGTAGGCGGGGGTTGGCGCGCACAACGGTCATCAGCCGGGCATCCTGGACGAGGGGAGGACGGTTTAACCGTCGCCCATCGACCCGTCCGTGATCACGCCAAGCGAGCCGTCTTGCTGCATGATCACTGCCCGCAAGCCCGTCGAGTGAACCGTGGCCGGACTCACGAGCCGCACACGAAGTCCAGGGGAGGCATCGTGGCCATCGTGCCAGCGCCGGTGCCCCGAAGCAGCAAAGCCAACGCTAGATAGCGGTCTGCTCACCGTCGTGCTGGTGACCTCGTGGCTCCTGCTTATCGCGACCGCGCTCGCCGCAGAGTTGACGCTGTCGGCTGGACCGGTCACCCGTAGACACCAGATCAGCAAGCGCGAGACGCGCATGAACGATCAGGACGTGACCGCTGCAGTTACCGCTGTCCCGCCTCGGGTGACGTCATACCTCGGATGATGAACATCCTTGCTTGATTGGGGTCTCTACGATCAGCAGAGCAAGCCACTGCGTGCGCACCCGCCTCCCCCAGCCCAGGAGCCAGACCATGACGGACAGTCCCGATCAGTACAGCACCCTCTCTGTCGACTATCAGGCCAAAGCCGCTGCGGTGGCGTCCCTGACCGAGACCGCATCAGCGCAAGATTGGGCGCGCCCATCACCCTGCGAAGGGTGGACTGCCTCCGACGTGCTAGCTCACCTCATAGACACTCAACGAGATTTCCTCGTCCAGCAAAACCTTGACCCTGGGCCGAGCTCACCTGGTGGCGACCCTGGCCTGAGGTGGACCGAACACACGGCATACGTCGCTGGGCTGTTGGACGACGCGCAGATCGCCGGGCAAACGTATGACGGCTTCTTCGGCCCCACCACCGTTGGGGACACGATGGCGCAGTTCTACGGGTGGGACATGCTGTGCCACCGCTACGACCTTGGGGCCGCAATGGGGCGGGATCCGGAGTTGACCGACGAGGAACTGAACGAGATTGAGGCGGCGCTGCCGATGTTCGGTGAGGCACTGCGCGCGCCAGGCATATGCGGCCCCGAGATTGATGTCGAAGCAGACGCCACGCACGTCGTGCAGGTCATGGCGCGGCTTGGTCGCGATGCGAGGTAATCCCGTTAAAAAGGGGTGCCGTGCCTGTTGCGAATGACGGTGGCTACAACTCGGCATCGCGCTCATCGTCGGGACAGAAAGTCTCACCAACGCCTAGCGGTCAGTTGCGCTGAGGGCGGATCGGGTCCCGAACACGGCACGTCACACCGCCAAAGGCTGTTTTCCGCTCGGCGAGCGATGTAGCGTCATACGAAGGCGTCGATGCAACGGCGGTTTGAGGTGATCGAGAGGACGCGGCGTGGCACGCATGGGCGAGAGTAGTGAACTGCTGAAGTGCTCTTTCTGCGGAAAGAGCCAAAAGCAGGTCAAAAAGTTGATCGCAGGGCCGGGGGTCTACATCTGCGACGAGTGCATCGACCTCTGCAACGAGATCATCGAGGAAGAACTGGCCGAGACGACCGACCTCGGCTTGGGACAACTGCCGAAGCCGCGTGAGATCAACGAGTTCCTCCAGCAGTACGTCGTGGGCCAAGACCCCGCCAAGCGCGCCTTGGCCGTGGCGGTCTACAACCACTACAAGCGTATCCAGGCCGGGGAGGGCCGCAAGGGAGAAGACGCGGTCGAGATTGCCAAGTCCAACATCTTGATGATCGGGCCGACGGGTTGCGGCAAGACCTACCTCGCTCAGACGTTGGCTCGTATGCTGAATGTCCCCTTTGCCATCGCCGACGCCACCGCGCTGACCGAGGCCGGATACGTCGGCGAAGACGTCGAAAACATCCTGCTCAAGCTCATCCAGGCCGCCGACTTCGACGTGAAGAAGGCCGAGAGCGGCATTATCTACATCGACGAGATCGACAAGATCGCCCGTAAGAGCGAAAACCCGTCGATCACCCGCGACGTCTCCGGCGAAGGGGTGCAGCAGGCCCTGCTGAAAATCCTCGAAGGCACCACCGCTTCCGTGCCCCCCCAAGGTGGCCGCAAGCACCCCCACCAAGAGTTCATCCAAATCGACACCGGCAACGTGCTATTCATTCTCGGTGGAGCCTTTGCCGGACTGGAAAAGATCATCGAAGCCCGCGCTGGCAAACAGGGGTTGGGCTTCGGGGCCAAGTTGCAAAGCGCCAAGGATGCGAACGAGCACTACGAAAACGTGTTGCCCGAAGACCTCATCAAGTTCGGGCTCATCCCTGAGTTCATTGGCCGACTGCCGGTCATCACGACGGTGTCCCCGTTGGACCGCGATGCGTTGGTCAACATCTTGACCGAGCCGCGCAACGCCCTGGTGAAGCAGTACCAGCGGATGTTCGAGATCGACGGCGTCGAGTTGGAATTCAACGACGAAGCGGTCGACGCCATCGCCGACCAGGCCCTCCTGCGCGGCACCGGCGCTCGCGGGTTGCGCGCCATTTTGGAAGAGGTCCTGCTGCCGGTCATGTTTGATGTCCCCTCCGAGGAGGACATCGCTCGGGTGGTCATCACTCGCGAGGTCGTGCTTGACAACGTCAACCCGACGATCGTGCGTCGCGAAGTCGAAACCCGGCCGCGCAAGCGCCAGCAGCGCAAGGAGTCCGCTTAACCTCCAGCGCAGCGGCGATCCTCCCGTGAGGACGGTTGCGTCGACCTAGAGACGGTTACGCCTTCGTGGAGACGGCGCGGTAGTGGGCGATCAACGCGACTGCTAATCCGCCGATAGCCACAAGGGCAGGGACGATGCCACCGCCCACGCCTGCCCCTGACACCACGCCAGCGAACAACCAGAGTGCGGTGGTGGCGGCGCTGACCACAGCGACCCGGCCTCCATTGAGTCGCCACCACGCACCGGGAAGCGGCGCTTGAGCGGGAACGGCCGCGCAGCACGCGGTCCCGGTGTGAAAGATCAACAAGCTGAGGGCGGCAAGCAACGTCCACGGCGAGAGCGTCTGAGACGAGGCGATCGGCACCCACGCGATCCAGTTGGCCAGCAGATAGACCATGGCAAACATCGGCAGCAGCGTATGCGGTTGCCATGAGGCTACAGCGATCGCCACCAACATGATCAGCACCACCCACACGTTGGGCCCCGCAGCTGCGGCAAGCGCCGCGACGAAAAGGGCACCGGCAGCACACGTCACGAGTCGGGCCACGAGGTGCGATCGGCTGATCACCAGCACGTCGCGCCCCTGACCACGTGCTCCGCTCACCGGCGATGCCTTCGGAGTTGGCGCAGCACACCATCGACGCTGCCCGGCCCGACCCACGGCACGACGGGCACCCCGCGTCGGATCACCGCAGCGATTTCGTGGTCGCGCTCGATCATTCTGATCCGCCACGCCACCAAAGCCAACGCTTCGTCGTCGGCGGGTTGCACCTGATCGTGCAGGGTGTCGACCATCACCACGGAGAAGCCGGCCCCGGCGAGCGTGGCCGCCGAGGTTGCGGCGTCGGGGGAGACCATCGCCGAGACCACCACTACCAACGCGCCGGGCCGCAGCCGCAGAGGCGGTAGTCGGGAGTCCAGTGGGGGGCCGGGCACCACCCGAGCCAGGGTGTCCACGATGCGCACACCGTGCCGCGAACCGGTCCCGGGCGGCACCGTCATAGGGGCGCGGTGCGACAGCACTCGCAGACTGACCCGATCGCCGTGCGCCAGGAAGTGCTCAGAGACTGCGGTCGCGGCGCGCACCGACAAATCTAAACTCGACGGTCGTCCGTCGAGTCCTTCGGAGCGCCCCAAGTCGTAGTGCGCGTCGAGCACGACCGCGACGTGCGTGTCCTGGTCGGCGTACGTGGTGGCGACGTGCAGGCTGCCCGATCGCAACGAGCGTGACCAGTGAATGCGTTTAAGACGATCGCCCCACGCAAACGCGCGAATCCCCGCAAATTCGCTGCCGTCTCCCGGGCGGGTCGAGCGATGCCCACCCACCAGTCCGCGAGGGGAGGGGGCGGAGGCCGAGGAGTCGAACGCCGCCGGCTGAGGCACCACCGTGATCTCAAGTGCGTCAATGGCCTGAGGCCCGAACCGAAACGCACCCCAGGCGCTCGTACCGCCGAACACCACGGGCCCCAACCGTCGACGGCCCCACCGGGTGGCCCGTAGCACAACGCTGGAAGTCAGCCTGACCCCCGGCTTCGGCGTCGCGACCACGGATGCATTCGCGCCTCGATGTGCTTCGACATACACCGAGGTTGCCGCTGAGGCGGCGCTGAAGTCCTGGCCGGCAACGGGCGTCACGTCTACCCGCAGGTATGCCGTCTCACCCTCGCGCATCATCGTGTGCGACTGGCGCAACGCAGCGGTGGGGGCGCCGGATGGGCGCGTGACCAGCCCCCATCCGGTGACGAGAATCAGCGGGAAGACGAGCACGATGAGGTCGGGGCGACGCACGAGCACCGCTACGAGCACGCCGAGGCCGCTGAGCAGGAAGGCTCGGGCGTGGGCGTAGGTCATCTTCCACGGGGACCGCGCGACGGACCGGGCGCTCACGGAAGTAGTGCTCAGGGGAGTAGTGCTCACAGAAGTAGTGCTCACGGATGGGCAGAGCCTGTGCGGCGATCGCGGGCAGGCGGTACGGCGGCCCCGGCCAAAGCGGCGGCGACCACGCTCGGCCCCCCATCGCTGCTCATCCACAGCTCCGGCTTGATCGAGATTCGGTGGTCCAGCACCGCGTGGGCGACCGCTTTGATGTCCTCGGGGATGACGTAGTCGCGACCGTTGACCACGGCATAGGCACGGGCGGTGAGCATCAGTGCGAGCGAACCTCGGGGTGAGGAGCCAACCTGGACCGAGGCGTGATGCCGGGTGGTCGAGGCCAATTGCACGCAGTACGTCGCGATGTCGTCTTCGATCGGCACCGTCTCGATGGCTTGCTGCGTCGCCATCAGGCCGTCGGCGTCGGTCACCGGCTCGAGGTGCTGATCCTCGGTGCGGCGAGTCACCCGTCGGCGCAAGACGTCCACCTCTTCCTCCGCCGTGGGATAGCCGAAAGAGACGCGCATCAAGAACCGGTCCAGCTGGGCCTCGGGCAGGGGGTAGGTGCCTTCGTATTCGACGGGGTTTGCGGTGGCGAGCACGTGGAAAGGTTGGGGCAGGGGGAACGTGCGGCCCTCGACGGTGACCTGATGCTCCTGCATGGCTTCCAGCAACGCCGACTGGGTCTTGGGCGGGGTGCGGTTGATCTCGTCGGCCAACAACAGGCCCGTAAAGAGCGGCCCGGCCCGGAAATCGAATTCCGACCGCTTCTGGTCGTAGACGTACGCGCCCGTCAGATCGGCAGGCAGCAAGTCAGGGGTGAATTGAGCCCGGGTGAAGTCCAAACCGAGGGCCTGGGCGAACGAGCGGGCGGCCAGCGTCTTACCTAGGCCGGGGTAGTCCTCCAGCAGCACGTGGCCGCGGGCCAGGATGGCGGTCAGCACGAGCGTGAGGGCCTCGCGCTTACCGACCACCGCCAGCTCCACGCGGTCTAACACCGTTTGGGCGTGCTGGCTGGCTTGGGCCACGGTCAGGCTCGTGGGCGCAACGTGCGAGTCGGTCATAGTTCCTCAATCCCGGTCAATGCGTCGGACAACTGCTTCATGCTGCGTTTCTCGTTGCCCTTCGGCGGCGAGGCGAGGTACTTCGCCAGCGCGGGGGACATCAAGGCGGCCGCCGCGTCGGGGTCGGCGTCCAGGTCGACCGTATGCCGCTGCATCAGTCGTGCACGCGTCAGCTCGCGTAGCAGCGGGTGGACGTGGTCGCCTCGGTCGTTGCGTTCCAGGGCATCGCGAAGGTCACGCCTCAGCCGCACCAACCGGTAGTCCAGCGAGGGCGGCACTGCGGACTCCTCGCGGCGGACGGCATACCAGGAAGCGGCGTCGGCAGGTTGGGGTAAGTCCACGCTGGACCACCACAGGGCCGCTACGGCACCGCCAACGAGAGCGGCGACGAAGCCAGCAAAAACCGGATCGCGAGGCAGTGAACCGGCAAACCACAGCAGGGCACCGCCGAGGCCTATGCACGACAGCGCGACCACCATTCGAGTGATCCACCGGTTCCTCACGAGTTTTCCTTCGTAGGGTCAGACGTCGAATGCGATGGTGCTCCGTCGGCGGCCGGACCTTCGGCGGGTGGTTCGTTGCGCAGAGCAGCTCTGCGAAGGGTCGAGTGAATCTCGCTCAGCGCGCCGACCGCAGCGTCTCGCTGAGCCGTGGTGATCGGGTGGCGGGAGAAGCGCGCCTCCCGGTACAACTCGGCCAGCGTGCTGAGTGTCACCGGGTCGACCTCCCACCGGGTCAACACGCGCACCGTCAGGTCGAGTGAGGTTTCGCTGCGTTCCGGCACGACGCCCGAGGCAGTGAGACCGTCTTCCAAGGCGACCCAGCACGCCACCACCGCGTTGCGTGGTTCACCGGCGAAAGCTGGGGCTTGCGGATCGACGGCTGTGGCCTCAAGCAGTTGTTCCAACTCGTCGACGGGCTCGGCGAAGGTGCCGACCACCCGAACGGATCGCTTCCTCAACCAACGGAACGCGAGGTAAGCAAGCAGTAGCAAGGCCGCAATATGTACGATCAACCACCAGCTCACCGAAGAACTGGACGCCTCACCGGTCTCCACGGGCGGCTGGGTTGCGAGGCCGAATTCCGGAACCGTTGGCGGTGGCCTATTCGACGGGGTCTGGAACTCGAACGTGCTGCTGGGCGGGGCCAGGACCGGGTCGCCAGAACTGGCACCCCACACCATGATCAGGGCCACGAAGACCGCGATGGCGATAGCGGCTAAACCGCCGCCGCTCGTCACTCGCCCCCCGGTCATGGAACCAGAGACTATTCGCTGATCAGGTACACGTCGCGCACCTCGAACTCCCCGCCGACCGTGACGTCGATCGAGCCGGTCACTTTGCCTGCAGCGCATAGGTCGCCGAGGGCGGCGTTGATCAGGTCCACGTCGCCATCGGGTGCCTGGACGGTCGCGTCGCTGACCTGGGTGCGCATCTTGACCTTGGCTTCTGACTTGGCTTTACGCAGCCCGGCTAGCGCGCGTCCGACAACCCGCAGCATCCGCGGGTCTGCACCGCTAGCGGCGGGAGCCAACTCAGCGGTGGTGGGCCAGGGTTGGGTGTGCACGGAATCGCTGTGCCACCACGACCAGACCTCTTCGCAGGCGAAGACCAGCACGGGGGCCAGCAGACGCATGTAGACGTCGAGAGCGACCTGCAGGGCGGCGATCGCGGAGGCGCTCTGATCGGGCATGATGTGCTCGGCGTTGCCGTAGGCCCGTTCCTTGACCAACTCCAAGTAGTTGTCGCAGAAGGTCCAGAAAGACGTCTCGCTGACCTCGAGCGCCTTGGTGTGATCAAAGCTTTCGTATGCCGAGGTGGCGGTGTCCACGACCTGCGAGAGACCGGCGATCATCGCGCGGTCCAACGGCTCGGTGATGCGGCCGACGAGCACGTCCAGCGGCTCCGGGTCGGGGAGTTTCCCGTCGGCGTCGGCGCCCATACTCAGCGCGAAGGTGCTGGCGTTGAGGGCCTTGATGGCTAGGCGTCGTCCGACCTTCATCTGGGCCTCGTCGAAGGCGGCGTCGGTGCCCAGGCGACCCGAGGCGGCCCAATACCGCACGCCATCGGAGCCGTGGTTGTCGAGCATGCCCTCGGGGGTTTGCGCGTTGCCCTTGGACTTGCTCATCTTCTTGCGGTCCGGGTCCAGGATCCACCCGCTGATCGCGGCGTGCGCCCACGGCAAGGCGTCGTGCTCGTGGTGGGCACGCACCACCGAGGAAAAGAGCCAGGTGCGGATGATGTCTTGGCCTTGGGGACGCAAGTCCATCGGGAAGGTCGCGGCGAACAGGTCGCGGTCGTTGCCCAGGACGCCATCAGCCACGTCGCCGACCGGCCAACCGGTGGCGATCTGCGGCGACAAGGAGGAGGTAGCCCAGGTGTCCATGATGTCGGGGTCGGCGCTGAATCCGCCGGGCTGGTCGCGCTGGTCCTCGCTGTAACCCTGCGGGGCCTGGCCACTGGGGTCGACGGGCAGGTTGCCCAGGGAGGGGACCAATCGCTGGTCGTAGTCGATCTCACCCGCTGAGCTCACGGCATACCACAGGGGGATCGGGACCCCGAAGAACCGCTGACGGCTGATCAGCCAGTCGCCGTTGAGACCGCCGACCCAGTTGAGGTAGCGGGTGCGCATGAAGGCCGGGTGGAACTCCAGCGCGTTACCGCGATCCAGCAAACCCTGCTGCAACGCGTCGTCCCGGCCACCGTTGCGGATGTACCACTGGCGGGAGGTCACGATCTCGAGTGGCTTGTCGCCCTTTTCGAAGAAGTTGGCCTTGCGCTGGGTCTTTTTCGGTTCACCGTCGAGGTCACCGGACTCGAGCAGCGCCGCCACGATGGCCTCACGAGCACTGAACGTGGTCTTGCCCGCCAGTGACTGTATATATAACGACTCGCCAGCGGTGCCAACGATCCATTCAGGGGTGTCGGCGATGATGCGCCCGTTGCGGCCAACGACCGAGCGGGTCGGCAGGTTGAGTTCGCGCCACCAGATGACGTCGGTGAGGTCACCGAATGTGCAACACATCGCTATACCGGCGCCCTTGTCCATTTCCGCGAGGCGGTGCGCAACGACCGGGATCTCGATGCCAAAAAGCGGGGACGTCACGGTGGTTCCAAACAGGTTTTGGTAGCGCTCGTCATCCGGGTGGGCGACGAGGGCGACGACTGCGGGCAGCAGCTCGGGTCGGGTCGTCTCGATGTATGTCGGCTCGTCGCCGGTCCCGTAGAAAGCGACCCGGTGGTAAGCGCCGGGGTAGTCGCGGGCCTCGAGTTCGGCCTGGGCGACTGCGGTTTGGAAGGTGACGTCCCAGAGACCGGGGGCTTCGCTCTGGTAGGCCTCGCCACGAGCCAGGTTGCCGAGGAAGGCCTGTTGCGACACGGCCCGCGAACGCTCGTCAATGGTGCGGTAGGTCAGGGACCAATCAACGGAGAGACCGAGTTTGCGCCACAGGTCTTCGAACTTCTCCTCGTCGACCACCGTGAGTTCCTTGCACAACTCGATGAAGTTGGCCCGCGAAATTTCCTGCTGGTCGCGCATCTTAGGGGCTGGGTTTGAGCCGCCGTCTTCGGTGCCGCGCATCGGGGGCTCGAAGTCAGCCTCGTACGCCTTCGCGGTGCTGCCACGAACCCCGTAGTAGTTCTGAACGCGGCGCTCGGTCGGCAGGCCGTTGTCGTCCCAACCCATCGGGTAGAACACGATTGACCCCGTCATCCGCTTATAACGAGCCAAGCAGTCGGTATGGGTGTACGAGAAGACGTGACCGACGTGCAACGACCCGCTGGCCGTCGGCGGGGGCGTGTCGATGGTGAAGAGCTGCTCACGTGGCGCGGTCAGCGCGGCGACGCGGTCAAAGGCGAAGGTCTGCTCGGCATCCCATCTGGCCGACCACTTCTGCTCCAAACCGTCAACGCTGGGGCGCTCGGGAAGGGCAATCGGGCGCAACGACGGAGCTGACGAGCGGGGAGTGGTCATAGGCAGTAGTGTCCCAGATGTGAAGGCTTTGGCGGTGTGCCACGGCCGGTGCGGAGTCCTGACACTTGGTAATGCGACCGATAAGATTCCTGCTTTGTTCCCTGCGCAACATCACAGTTTGATCACGTATGCGTGAAAACGCTTGCTCAATGGGCGCTGACGCGGTCCTATTGCCGGATGTTGACTAAAAACCTCACCCTGCTGATGCAGGCGGACCCAGAACCCACCGGCTTCTTCGCCACCATCGACTCCGCCATCAACACAGTCTTCGAGCCTGTGAACGAATGGGCCGGCAAGATCATCTTCTTCAAACTCGAGTTCCTACGACCGGTTTTGGGCAACATCGTCGACATGCCGTTCGTGGTCATGTGGCTGCTCGCCGCCGCCATCATCATCACCATCTACCTGGGCTTCATCCAATTCCGCGGCATCAAGACCGCCTTCGAAGTCATCCGTGGCAAGTTCTCGTCACCGGACGACCCCGGCGAGATCCCCCACTACCAAGCGCTCACGTCGGCCGTGTCCGGCACCGTCGGCCTTGGCAATATCGCCGGCGTTGGCGCGGCTGTCGTCCTCGGTGGCCCCGGTGCCACCTTCTGGATGATCCTGGCCGGCATCTTGGGCATGGCCACCAAGTTTGCGGAATGCACCCTCGGGGTGAAGTACCGCACGGTCTACGAAGACGGCACCGTCTCCGGTGGTCCGTTCAAGTACCTCCCGGTGGCCTTCAATAAATTTCCGAAGTTCATCGCAATCGGTCTCACCGGGCTGTTCGCGGTTGCGATTCTCTCCTTCGGAGTGGCCGGCGGAAACATGTTCCAGGCCAACCAGACCTATTCTCAGGCCGTTACCGTTACAGGTGGCGAAGACAGCTTCATGAACAACTCGGCCGGTGCGATCATCGCCGGCTTGGTGATCGCTACGATCATCGGTTTGGTCATCATCGGTGGCATCAAGTCCATCGGTAGGGTCACCTCCACCTTGGTGCCCGCCATGGGCGCCGTCTATGTTTTGGCCTGCCTCATCGTGATCTTCAGCGACATCAGTAACCTGGGCCCCGCCATCAGCGAGATCGTTACTGGTGCGTTCAATCCCGATGCGTTAACCGGTGGGTTCGTCGGTGTAGTCATCGTCGGCCTGCAGCGTGCGGCGTTCTCGAACGAGGCCGGCCTGGGCTCGGCCCCGATCGCCCACTCTGCGGTCAAGACCCGTCGTCCCGTCTCCGAAGGTTTCGTGGCGCTCTTCGAGCCGTTCATCGACACCGTGGTGATCTGTACGCTGACCGCCCTGACCATCATCATCGCCGACACCGAGTTCTACAACAGCACCCGTGAAGCCGTGTTTGCCGACGCTGACTTTGAGTACGGCGGCGGGGTCGCGGTGACCTCCGATGCCATGGACAGCGCGATTACCTGGTTCCCAACGGTGTTGGCGGTCGCCGTGGCTCTCTTCGCCATCTCGACGCTGATCACCTGGTCCTACTACGGCAACAAGGCCTGGAACTTCCTCTTCGGTGAGACCAAAGTCTCCAACACTATCTACCGCGTGATCTTCCTGTTCTTCACGGTGGCTGGCACCGTGCTGAGCTTCTCGCAGGTGCTTGCATTCGCCGACAGTTTCTTGTTCGTCTGCGGCTTCGTGAACCTGCTCGGTGTCTACTTCTTGCTCCCAGGCATCAAGCGCGAGATGAAGGAATACTTCGCCGACCGCAAGAGCGGTCGCCTGTACGAACTCGGCAAGGACGACAGGAACAAGGACGTCTCCGCTGACAAGATCTGATCTAACTGATCAGGAGTCCGTCGGGGTTTTCTCCAACGGTCAACATCTGGAGGGGCTGGAGTCGCCGCAAGGCACTTCAGCCCCTTCGGTGTGTCCAGGGCTAGGCTGTACAGATGAGTAGGCACCAAGTCTCGGGGGGTGTGGTCCACGAGTTGCCTTCGGACCTGCGTGACGCGTTGGCAGTTAATGCGGTGGCGCTCGACGCGTGGAACGACATCACGCCGCTCGCTCGCAACGAATTCATCTGTTGGGTGGAGAACGCTAAGCAGGACGCCACCCGCCAACGGCGGATCCGCCGGACACAAGAGGAACTTGAAGAGGGCAAACGGCGTCCGTGTTGCTGGCCGGGCTGCGACCACCGAGAGCGCACGGGTAGGTAGTCATCACGGTTCAGACCAATCACGGGCATACGCATCTGGCGCTCTAACGCCATTTCTGTATGTCGAGGCGCGCGGATTGGTCGCAGGAAGCGGGTAGTGTGTGCGGCTACAGGCACTGACCCGGTCATCACCGGTGAGCCTCCGGAAGAACGCGCTGGGCGCAAGTAGAACCGGACGATCGGGCGCCGTTAGCGTCTAGGGCAAGAGTGGTCGGCATACCCGTTCGTGCGTGTGGGTATGCAGGCAAGCGAGGTGGCACCGCGGCTTAATCGTCGTCCTCGTGGCACATTGGCCGCACCACACCAGGAGCCCCTCCCCATGACGTACCCCAAGGTCGACACTGCCGGACACGGCATGACCGCCTCCCCGAACTTCCCCGCGCTCGAGCGCGAGGTGCTGTCCTACTGGGAGCAGCACGCGACGTTCTTCAAGAGCATCGATCAGCGCGACGCCGGAGACGACGGGGCCAACGAGTTTGTCTTCTACGACGGTCCACCGTTTGCTAACGGTCTGCCCCACTACGGGCACCTGTTGACCGGCTACGTCAAAGATGTGGTGCCGCGCTACCAGAGCATGCGGGGGCATCGGGTGGAGCGCCGGTTCGGCTGGGACACCCACGGCCTGCCCGCCGAACTCGAGGCGATGAACCAACTCGGGATCAAGACCAAAGAGGAAATAGTCGAGATCGGCATCGAGGCGTTCAACGCCAAGTGCCGTGAGTCGGTCCTGAAGTACACCGACGACTGGCAGGACTACGTCACCCGCCAGGCCCGTTGGGTCGACTTCGACAACGACTACAAGACGCTGAACCCCGACTACATGGAGTCGGTCATCTGGGCGTTCAAGGAGCTCTACGACAAGGGCTTGGTCTACGAAGGCTTCCGGGTGCTGCCCTACTGCTGGAACGACCAAACTCCGCTGTCGAACCACGAGCTGCGGATGGACGACGACGTCTACCAGATCCGCCAAGACCCGGCCGTGACCGTCGGTTTGCGACTGGAGACCGGCGAGTTGGCGTTGGTCTGGACGACGACCCCGTGGACGCTGCCGGCCAACCTCGCGATCATGGTGGACCCCGAGATCGACTACGTCGTGGTCGAGGGTCCGGTTCCTGGGAGTACAACGGATGGCGACCCGACCCGCACCGAGCGGTACGTCATCGCGGCCGCTCGACTGTCGGCATACTCGCGCGAGTTGGGCCAGGACCCGCAGGTTCTCGAAGAGCTCAAGGGCAGCGACCTGATCGGCCGCTCCTACACGCCCCCGTTCGACTATTACCCCGGCCACGAAAATGCCTACCGCGTGTTCGAAGCCGACTTTGTCACCACCACCGACGGCACCGGGCTGGTGCACAGCGCCGGCGCGTTTGGTGAAGAGGACAAGGTGGTGACCGACCGTGAGGGCATCGAGCCCGTCATGCCGGTCGGCCCCGATGGGTGCTTCACGACGCCCGTCAATGCGTATGCCGGGATGTTGGTCTTCGACGCCAACGCGCCGATCATTGCTGACCTCAAGTCCGCGACGCGAGGAGATGTCGGGAGCGGTGACAGTGCTGTCAACCAAGGCACGGTGTTGTTGCGCCACGAAACCTACGACCACTCTTACCCCCACTGTTGGCGCTGCCGTCAGCCGCTGATCTACAAGGCCGTGTCGAGTTGGTTCGTCGCGGTCACGGCGATCAAAGACCGCATGGTCGAGCTCAACGACGACATCACCTGGGTGCCTGAGCACATCAAGGACGGGCAGTTCGGCAAGTGGCTCTCCAACGCCCGGGACTGGTCGATCTCACGCAACCGGTTCTGGGGCAGCCCGATCCCGGTCTGGCGCAGCGATGACCCGGCCTACCCCCGGATTGACGTCTACGGCTCGTTTGCTGAGCTCGAAGCCGACTTCGGCGCCGTGCCGCACGATGAGACGGGTGCCCCCGACCTGCATCGCCCGTTCGTGGACGACCTGACGCGCCCCAACCCGGACGACCCCACCGGTCAAAGCACCATGCGCCGGGTCGAGGACGTGCTGGACGTGTGGTTTGACTCCGGCTCGATGAGCTTTGCGCAGGTGCACTATCCGTTCGAAAACACCGAGTGGTTCGAGCATCACTTCCCGGCCGACTTCATCGTGGAGTACATCGGCCAGACCCGCGGCTGGTTCTACACCCTGCACGTCTTGGCTACCGCGCTGTTCGACCGACCCGCTTTCTCCACCTGCATCAGCCACGGGATCGTCCTAGGTAGTGACGGGCAGAAAATGTCCAAATCACTCGGCAACTACCCGGATGTCCGCGAGGTTTTCGACCGCGACGGCGCCGACGCCATGCGCTGGTTCCTGATGTCGTCGCCGATCCTGCGCGGCGGCAACCTGATCGTCACCGAGCAGGGCATCCGCGACGAGGTGCGCCAGGTGCTGCTGCCGCTGTGGAACGCCTGGTACTTCTTCGGCCTCTACGCCAACGCTGCCTCAGCCGGCAACGGGACAGGTGGCGAGGGCGAGGGCGAGTCGGCATACCAAGCGCAGCGGTCGACCTCCTCGACCCACCGCGTGGACCGTTACCTCCTGGCCAAGACCCGCGACCTCGTTGCGGACGTTCAAACGCAACTGGATGCGTCAAATATCGCCGGTGCGTGCGTCAGCATCCGCTCCTACGTCGACGTGCTGACCAACTGGTATATCCGTCGCTCCCGCCCCCGATTCTGGGGTTCGGGGGATGCCGCCGACTCGGCCGCCGCCTTCAATACGCTCTACACCGCGTTGGAGGTCACCGCCCGCGTGGCCGCGCCGCTGCTGCCGCTGATGACCGAGCAGGTATGGCGGGGGCTCACCGGTGGCGAGTCGGTGCACCTGGCCGACTGGCCGGAGGCCCGCGACTTGCCCGCCGACCCCGAGTTGGTAGCGGCCATGGATGTGGCCCGCGACGTGTGCTCGACAACGTCGGCGCTGCGCAAGACCAACAACCTGCGGGTACGGCTGCCGCTGGCCAGCCTCACGGTGGTCACCGCTGCTCCCGCTGGCGTCGCCGACCTGGCTGACGTGATTCAGGACGAGGTCAACGTGCGTGAAGTCCGCGTGTTGGACCTGACGGACCCGGCAGCTGCTGAGTTCGGCGTAGAGCAACGCCTCAACGTCAACGCCCGCGCGGCCGGCCCCCGGTTGGGTCGGGAGGTGCAGCGCGTCATCAAGGGCAGCAAGTCCGGCGACTGGTCGGTGAATGCCGATGGCGTCGTGACCGCCGGTGGTTTGGTGCTCGGAGAGGGCGAGTTCACCCTCGAAACCGTCGTTGGCGTTGGCGAGCACGCCCACCAGGCGACCGCGACCCTGTCCGCTGGTGGCTTCGTAGTGCTTAACACCGAAGTGACCGACGAACTGGCCCGTGAGGGTTTGGCCCGGGACTTGGTGCGAGCCGTGCAACAGGCTCGCCGTGAGGCCGAGCTCGAGGTCAGCGACCGGATCAGCCTCACCGTGGTCGGCGACGACGAGGTGTGGGAGGCCGCGACGGCGCACCAAAACCTGCTGATGAGCGAGACCTTGGCCGTGCAATTCGGTGCGGCCGGGGCGGGCACGTCCTTGCCTACATCGGCCAAGACCGCCGAGGCTTACCGCAGCGACGCCACGCTGGATGGCGATCGCACCGTGCAGATGATGATTGCGAAGGTGTCTCGATGACGTCCCCCAAGCCCAACGCCGCTGCCGCGCAGGCCGCCGAGGCGCAGGATCTGCGCCTGAGGATGGCGCTGGTCACCGAAGAGATTATGCAACGCGCCCCGGAGAACGAGATTGAGCCCACACTTGATCGCGTGGCCCGGGTCATGGACCTCATGGGCAGCCCGCAGCATACGTTCAAGGTCATCCACCTGACGGGCACCAACGGCAAGACGTCAACGACGCGGATGGTCGAGCGGTTGTTGCGCGAGATGGGACTGAGCACGGGCCGCTTCACCAGCCCGCATCTGCACGACATACGCGAACGGGTTGCCATCAACGGCGAGTCGATCAGCGAGCAGCGATTCCTCGACGCCTACGACGACGTGCTGCCCTTTGTGTCGATGGTCGACGCCGAGTCAGCGGAGTCCGGTGGGGTGCGGATGACCTACTTCGAGCTGATCGTGGTGCTGGCCTACGCCGCTTTTGCCGACGCTCCGGTGGACGTTGCCGTGGTCGAGGTCGGGCTTGGCGGGGTCTGGGACGCGACCAACGTCGCCGACGGCCAGGTCGCCGTCGTGACTCCCGTGTCGATCGACCACACGCGGCTGCTCGGTGACAACCTGGAAGCGATCGCAGGTGAGAAGCGCGGCATTATCAAGCCCGGTGCCATCGCGATCATCGGAGAGCAAGAGCCCGAGGTCATGTCGATCATGATCGACCGCTGCGACGAGGTCGGCGCCATGTTGCAGGCCCAGGGCATCGCCTTCGGGGTGACCGATCGCGAGGTCGCGGTCGGTGGCCAACTCCTGAGTATCCAGGGTTTGGCGGGCCCTTACGCCGATCTGTTCTTGCCGCTCCACGGTGGGTACCAGAGCCACAACGCGTCGATGGCCGTGGCGGCCGTCGAGGCCTTCGTTGGTGGAGGCGAGCAACGGCTGACCGATGAGGTCATTCGCGGTGCCTTCGAAGGCATGAGTTCGCCGGGGCGGTTGGAGATCGTGCGCCGCAGCCCCACCGTCATCGTGGACGCAGCACACAACCCAGCCGGTATGGCGGCGCTCGTCGAAGCGATGCGTGACAGTTTCACCGTGCACCGGCTCATCGGGGTGTTGGCCATCTTGGAAGACAAGGACGCCGAGCCGATGGTCGAGATGTTGGAGCCGATCCTCGACCACGTCGTCGTGACCCGGACCACCTCGCCGCGCGCGATCCGGCCGAGCCGACTAGCCGAGATCGCGGCCGGATACTTCGGTGAAGACCGCGTGACCATCGTGGACGCGTTGCCGGATGCGCTCGACGTTGCGGCCGGGATGGCCGACGAGGGGGGCATGTCCGGGGCCGTGTTGGCCACTGGGTCAGTCGTCACCGCAGCCGAGGTCCGGATGCTGCTCGGCCACACCGACGTCTAACCCCTGGGGGGTCATCAGGGAGAATGAACACCGTGTTTGGTCCTTCACTCTTTGCCGTCCCCGGTAAGTTCGCGCGACGACTGTCTGCAGTGGCGCTGCTCGGTCAAGCCCTAACGGTCTTCTTTGGTGCCCTCGCGGCCAGGCAGTTCGCGGTGGCCGAGGGCGATCCGGACGGGCGCGCGACGGCATACCTCATCGGTGGGTGTGTGCTCGCGCTCTTGTGCGTGCTGGTTTCAGGTATGTTGCGCCGTCCTGGGGGAGTGCTGCTCGGCTGGGTGGTGCAAATTCTGACGTTCGCCACCGCGATCGTGCTGCCCGCTATGGCCATCGTCGGAGTGATCTTTGGCGGTCTGTGGTGGCTCTGCTTGGTGCAAGGCAACAAAATGGACACCATGAGCGCACAATGGGCCGCTGACGAGTCACCTGACTCGTCTTGAGGCAGGAGGAGACGTAGGCGTTGGACTATCTGCAAGCGATCATCCTCGGTCTGGTCCAAGGCCTCACTGAATTTCTTCCGATCTCCAGCAGTGCCCACCTCTCAATCGTTGGTCAGTTAGTCGGCGGTGAGGATCCCGGAGCTGCGTTCACCGCGATCAGTCAGTTGGGCACCGAGGCCGCCGTGCTGGTCTTCTTCTGGCGCGACATCACCCGCATCATCAGCCGGTGGGGCCAAGCGCTGGTCGGCAAAATCCCGCAGAGCGACACCGATGTGCGCCTCGGTTGGCTGGTAATCATCGGCTCCATCCCGATCGTGCTGATCGGTTACACGATGCAGGACTACATCGAAGAAGAACTGCGCAACCTATGGCTGACCGCGACGATGTTGTTGGTCTTTGCCCTGGTCTTGTACGCCGCAGATCGAATCGGCCGCACCGAGTTGACGATGAAGGATCTGAGTTGGAAGCACGGCGTCTACTACGGGTTCGCCCAGGCCCTCGCGCTCGTCCCGGGCGTCTCGCGCAGCGGCGGCACCATCGCCGCCGGATTGTTCATGGGCTACACCCGTGAAGCGGCCGCGCGGTACTCCTTTCTGTTGGCCATCCCGGCGGTCTTGGGCTCCGGCGGATATCAACTCGCGAAGATTGCCGACGACCCGGTTACCCCCGCGTACGGGCCGATCTTCGTGGCCACCGGCATCGCCTTTGTTGTCGCGCTCGCGGTGATCGCCTGGTTCCTGAAGTACATCTCCACCCACACGTTCACGCCCTTCGTGATCTACCGGATCGGTTTGGCCGTCGCGCTGTTCGGTTTGCTGGGAGCTGGAGTCCTTCAGCCTCGGTAGGCTTCGCGCGTGACCGAACAGACACAGACCATCGAACGCTCCCTCGTGCTGGTGAAGCCGGACGGTTACCGCCGCGGCTTGAGCGGCCAGGTGTTGGCTCGGATCGAGGCCAAGGGATACACCCTCGTCGCCGTCAGCATCGTCGAGGCGACCCAGGACCAACTCGCCGAGCACTACGCCGAGCACGAAGGTAAGCCCTTTTATGCTCCGCTGATTGACTTCATGAGTTCCGGCCCCTTGACCGCTGTGCTGATCGAGGGACACGGTTGCATCCAGGGCTTCCGCGCGCTCGCGGGGGCCACCGACCCGACCGTGGCCCTGCCCGGCACGATCCGCGGTGACCTTGGCCGTGACTGGGGACTGAAGGTGCAGCAAAACATCGTGCACGGATCGGACTCCCCGGAGTCTGCGTCGCGTGAAACGGCCATCTGGTTCCCCCGCATCTGAGCCACCCGCCGGTTGCATAATCCTCGTGGGAGTGTAGAAAAGTCCAGAAGGAGTCGGACGATTGCGAGCCGGCACCGATCGAACGCGACGGAGGACACGATGAGTAATAACGAATTCGAAGACTCGGACATGAAGACGTCAGAAGACGTGGAGACAGCCTTTAGCGAAGAGCATGGCCCCGCCGATGGGGGTGCCGAAGGTGCTGGCGCTGATGGCGGTGCCGATGGCGGTGCTGATGGCGGTGCTGACGGTGGTGCTGAGCACGGCCCGGCCGACGGTGGCGCAGATGCTGATGGCGGTGCGGATGGCGGCGCTGACGGTGGCGCTGACGGTGGCGCTGACGGTGGCGCTGACGGATCTGCGGAGTGACGAACGAGTTTCCAACGGGGCGGGTGCGGGCCGAAAACTCGGCTCTCACCCGCCTCTTCGTTGCTGACCTCGAGACCTTCGCTCGTGATCATTGGGCCCAGACAGCGCTGCTGTCCAAGTATGCCGAGCGCGGCGGGAACGACTTCAGCGACCTATTTTCCGTGGAGTCGGTTGATGAGTTACTCAGCAGCCGAGCGCTTCGCACGCCCTTCATCCGGATGGCCAAGGACGGCACGACGCTGCCGGAGTCGGCATACACCGTCGGCGGGGGTGTAGGCGCGGGCGTGGGGGATCAGGTCAACGACGACGCCGTCCAGCGACTGTTTGCCGGCGGTGCCACCGTGGTGCTCCAAGGGCTTCACCGAACCTGGGCACCGATCACGAGGTGGAGTCAAGACCTGGCGGCCGAACTGGGCCACCCGGTACAGGTCAACGCCTACGTCACACCGGAGCAGAGCCAAGGGTTTTCGGACCACTACGACGTCCACGATGTCTTTGTGCTGCAGATTCACGGGACGAAGCAGTGGTCCATTCGCAAGCCGGTGCTTGCGGCTCCGCTGCGGCATCAACCGTGGACCGACCGCAGCGAGCAGGTCGCCGAGGCAGCCGCACAGCCCGCGACCATCGAAGCGACTCTCTCCCCTGGCGACAGCCTGTACCTGCCGCGCGGCTACATTCACAGTGCCAAAGCCCTCGGGGGCATCAGTGTTCACCTGACCGTCGGCGTGCACGGGTGGACCCGGCACCACCTCGCCGAGGCGTTACTTGCTCAGGCCAAGACCAGTCTCAGCGACGAAGTTGCCATCCGCACCTCACTGCCGCTGGGCGTCGACGTGTCTGACGCTACCGATCTCAGTGATGACATCGAGGTGGCACGCGAGGTGCTCATCAAGGCCCTTAAGGCCGCGTCCCCCGACGACATCGCTCGCACCATGGCGGGCAGAGCCAGGGCCGCTCAACGACCCGAAAGCGTCTCGCCCATTTCCTCCGTGGCGTCGTTGGCTCAGGTGGACGCCACGTCCACGATCCGGCTGCGCGATCACCTGCTCATTCAGTGCTTGCCCGTCGACGGCTCCGACGACATCGTCGTTCGATCGCGGGCTGGACGGTGCCCGCTCCCGTCGAGGCTCAAGCCCGCTTTCGACGTGCTGTCCAGCGGTGAGTCGATGCGCGTCGCGGACGTCGACCCTGATGACGTAACCGCCCTAGAAGCCACGAAACTCTTCATCACGCACGGCATCGCGATCCAGTCGCCCGGAAGCGTGCCCAGCGCCGTATGACGTCACCCACCCCGCGACCCTTGCCATCTGGGCAGGGGCTTCGACCGCTGCGATGTTCTGACGGTGCACGTGAGCGCGGCGACCCCATGGTGGGCACTGCGCCCCCCGCCAAACGGTGGCTCCTGGTCGAGCTCGAAGGGCGCTGGCTTCCGACGGCAATCGACTCCCTCGGCCTTCGGGCGCAAGTGCGCACGCGCCTTGCCTCCATGGCGGCCAAATCCCAGGCCCGCGTCATGCTGATCCGCAGAGTGGGCCGCCGACCTTCGGGGCCGCACCGACGGTGGTGTGTCATCGACGACCCAGCCACGGCCGCTGACCGGGTGCTCACCTGGGGCACATGGTCGGTCGGAGAAGACCTTGTGGCTGCGGGTGAGTTGCTCCTAGCCCAGGCCGACGCTGCGAAACAGGCCCGTGCCGCTGGCTCTGCGCCGAGAGGTGAGACCCGATCGAGTGGCCCAGAGCTGTTGTTGGTCTGCACCCACGGAAAGCACGACGTGTGTTGTGCCACCCGCGGCCGACCCGTTGCGGCAGCACTCGATGCTCGCTGGCCGGACGAAACCTGGGAGTGCTCACACACCGGCGGCGACCGATTCGCCGCGAACGCCCTGGTGCTGCCCGACGGCGCTTGTTACGGAGGGCTGGACCCCGACGTGGCGGTGAACGTCATCACGGAGCACTACCTGGCTAGCCCCGACACGGCATACCTGCGTGGTCGCACCGGGTATTCGCCACCTGAGCAGGCAGCCCTCGTCGCGGCATACCACCACCATCCCGCAGCGCGCTGGGGCACCTTCACGGTGGACGGCATGACCAGCGAAGGCGATCGGCACGTAGTGCAGGTGAGCGGCGAAGGTGGCCATTTTGAGGTGCCGGTCACCGATCACGTTCGCGAGCCGCACCAACTCACTTGCGCTGCGACCACCGCTAATCGCTCGACCGTGCCGGTTGCCGGTGAGATGCGCCGCCTCCGATGACCGTTAAGCGCGCCGTCCCCCGCCTAAAACCGGGGGGGCGGCGCGCACGACGGTCATCAGGTGCCAACCGTCGTGAAGGGCGATGATCCGGCCTGGCGGTCAACGACGGGGTACGGCTTTGCATAGGATCGGCGGGTGAAGATCGGGTCGGGGGTGTCGCTGTTTGGCCGTGATCTCGCGATCGACTTGGGCACCGCAACCACCCTGGTGCACCAGCGCGGTCGCGGGGTGGTGCTTGACGAGCCGACTGTGGTCGCCATGGACGTGCAGTCGGGACAATTGGTGGCCGCTGGCCAGCCGGCATCCGACATGGTCGGCCGAACCCCCGGCAACGTGCGCACGAAAGCGCCCCTGCGCGACGGGGTCATCACGGATTCACAGATCACCGAGGCGATGCTGCGCGGATTCCTTGACCGGGTGAGTTCCTCGCGTTTGCTGCGCCCACGCATGGTGGTGTGCGTTCCCAGTGGGGTGACGGCAGTCGAACGCAAGACGCTGGAAGATGCCGCAATCCACTGTGGTGCTCGGCAAGTTTTTGTGCTCGAGGAAGCCATGGCCGCCGCGATTGGTGCCGACTTGCCGGTCCATGATGCCAAGGCATCGATGGTGATTGATATCGGCGGTGGCACGACCGACATTGCCATCATCAGCCTCGGCGGAATTGTCAATGCTCGCAGCCTTCGGGTGGGGGGCAGCGAGATTGACGAGGCCATCATCGATGGCGTGCGCAGTACCCACGACTTGCTGCTGGGGGAGCGAAGCGCGGAGACCATCAAACTCGCCGTGGGGTCTGCGACGCCGCTCGATGTGACCCTCTCGACCCGGGTGCGTGGGCGCGACCTGAGCACCGGCTTACCGCGCACCGTGTCGGTGTCGTCGGTCGAGGTCGGCGACATGATTGAGCCGGTCGTGCAGTCGCTGATTGATGGGGTGCTCGGCGTCTTGGACCTGTGCCCGCCAGAGTTATCCGGTGACCTGCTAGACGGCGGCGCGGTGTTGACCGGAGGCAGTGCGCAACTGCTGGGGCTCGACCGGCGACTGCAACGTGAACTGGGCTTGGATGTGCGGGTCGCCGCAGAGCCGAGGTACGCCGTCATTCGAGGGGCCGGGGCCTGCGTCGAAGACTTCGCGGCGCTGCGACGAGTGCTGGTCACCGCCCCGCCATGGTGACGGCAGCAAGAAACCCTCAGCGGGTGAAGCGCGTCGTCACAGGGGTGCTCGCGCTCACCCTCGTGCTGTTGCTGATCGACCTTGCGAGGCCGGCTTGGACCGAGCCCATTCGCGGCGGCGCGGCAGCCGTGTTTGCGCCCGTGCAGCAAGCCATCCGGGGATGGGGCCAGGACGATCTCGACGAGGCGCGGGCGCAGCGCGACGCCCTTGCCGTCGAGATCGAGCTGTTGCGATCGCAGAGCGAGGCACGAACCGACAGCGACCAGATCGACCTCCCCGACAGCGCCCGGAAATGGCGGGGCCTGCGCGCGCGCGTCATCGCAGTGTCGCCCCCCACCGCTCCGGCCGGAGAGCAGGCCGTCACCATCAACGTCGGCTCGCGAGATGGCGTTGTGCCGGATCGAAGCGTGCTGAACACGTCTGGCCTGGTCGGCCGCGTGCTGCGGGTGAACGAATCCAGTGCCGACGTGCTGTTGCTCGCCGACCCGGGTGCAGTGGTCGGGGTCCGGTTCGGAGCCGACGGTGTCCTGGGCGCGGTGTCGGCGCAGGCCCCTCCGGAGTTGGGGCCGCGACCGGCAGGCTCGTTGACCTTGACCAGCATCAGTGACGCGCCGATCACGGTGGGCGACGAAGTGCGGACCCTGGGGAGCCCTGATGGGTCACCGTTCGTGGCAGATATCGCGGTGGGCACGGTGACCGACGTGGATGAGGACTCCGGTCAGCTGGGTCAGACCGCGATCGTCCAACCTGCAGTCGAGAACGCCACCCTCGATGCTGTGGTGGTCTTGATCGATAGGGGCGAGCCGTGAGGGGTGCCGCCGGTTTCACGGCCAGAGCGTTTCTTCTGGTGCTCTCCGCGATGGCGATGTCGTTGGTGCCGTCGGTTCTGCCGTCGGCCCCCGATCTGGTGCTGATCGTGGTTGCCGCGACCGCCCTGATGCGGGGTCCGTGGGCGGGTGCGGCCATGGGCCTCGGAGGGGGATGGCTGATCGATCTCATCCCCCCAGGCTCGGCACTCTTGGGAGCCACTGCGCTCGCATACCTCGGCGTGGGCGCACTGCTTGGCCTGGCTCGCCGTTATGTCGTGGACTCGCCGACCACGCTGCCGGTGCTTCCGTTGGCCGCGGTGGCTCTCGCCTCGGTGCTGCTGTTGGCAAGCCGAGGGACCGTCGCAGCGGCCGGGTTCGGGTCTTTTACCTTTCACCAAGCGCTCTGGACGTGGGGGCTAACGATGGTGGCTGCGGTGGTGCTGATCGGCCCGTTGATCGCGGTGGACCGGGCGCTGGCGGTGCGACGATGGGGTTAGGTCAATGACGGCGACGACTGGCCGCCGCGGACATTCGGTAGGGCCGACGTGGGTGTTGCTGCTGGTGGTCCTGGCCCTGGGCGGCATCTTGATTGGGCGGCTTGTGCAGTGGCAGGTGTTAGACAGTGCCGACTTCGGAGAAACCGCCGCGACGACGAATAGCCGGGTGGTCCTCGAGCCTGCCCTGCGGGGACGCATCTTGGCCAACGACGGCACGCCGCTGGCGGCAAACAAGCCCAGCGCTGTCGTGACCATCGAGCCGAGTGCCCTCGTGAACGCTGATGATCAACGCCCAGAGTTGCTTGCCGATCTCGCCGACCAGTTGGGCCTTTCGCCAGATGAAGTGCGGGGCCGGACTCAGGTGTGCGGCAGTGAGGGTGCACCGCGTGTGCCGCTGTGCTTCAGCGGGTCGCCATACCAACCGATCCCCATCGCCCGAGACGTCGACCCGGTCAAGGCGCTTCGGTTACTGGAGCGGCCCGAAGACTTCCCGGGGGTGGCCGTCGACACCGTGCCGATACGCTCCTACCCGGACGAAGAGGTCAACGCCGCCCACATGTTGGGTTACCTCGGCGTCCCCAGTGCTGAGGAGGTGGCTGCCACCGCGAACGTTGCCGGATCCGACGAGCGACGGGCGCTAGCCCCCATTGACCTCGTGGGTCGCAGTGGGCTCGAAGCCGTCTACGACGAGGCGCTACGCGGGACTCTGGGACGCACCGTGGTCGCCGTTGACTCACGCGGGGTCGTGACCCGTCAGGTCAGCCACGAGAACCCCGTTCCGGGGTTAGATCTGCGCACTCACATCGACACCGGCGTCCAAGAGCGCGCCGAGGCGGCGCTCGCCGACGCGGTTAGCAGTGCCCGTAAGGCCGGGCGTCCACCCAACGGTGCGGCCGCCGTCGTGCTCGAGGTCAACACCGGCGCGGTGATCGCCGAAGCCAGCTGGCCAACGTACGACCCCAACGTCTGGACCTCAGGCATCTCCGCTGAAGAGTATGCAGATCTGATTGATCCGGAAGGCGGGCAGCCGCTGGTGGACCGGGCGCTATCCGACACCTATCCGCCGGCTTCGACCTTTAAGGCCTTCTCGCTTCCGGCGGCGTTAGCGACCGGAATTGACCCTGCGGGTGAGTACGCGTGCCCGGGGTCTGTGAATATTGCCGGTCGGACCTTTACGAACTTCGAGTCGCGGCCCTACGGACAATTGAATCTGCAGCGGATTATGGAGGTCTCCTGCGACACCGTCTTCTATCGGTGGGCCTACCAAAATTGGCAAGACCTCGGGGGAGTCGACGCGACGCAGGACCTGCAAGATCCCTACGTGCTGCTGGCCCAAGACTTCGGTTTCGGCGCTCGAAGCGGCATCGACCTGCCCGGTGAAGTCAGCGGCACGGTGATTGGCCGCGAGGCTAAGGCCGCCGCCTGGGAGGCCACCAAAGACGACGTCTGCGACCGAGCGGAACGGGGGTATCCCGAGGTTGAAGACGAGCAGCGACGCGAGTTCTTGGAGCAATCGGCACAAGAGAACTGTGCGCAACGGGGTCAATACCGCCCCGGTGATGCGGTCAACTTGGCTATCGGGCAAGGCGGGGTGGCAGTCACTCCGGTGCAACTCGCGAGCGCGTATGCCGCCATCGCCAACGGTGGCACGCTGTGGACGCCGCAGGTCGCCGCCGACACGCGGCGCCGGGATGGGACGGTGGTCTCGACGTTCGAGCCACAGCAGCGTGGCAAGGTATCTGTGCCCCCAGAAACGTTGCAGATCGTGCGCGATGGATTGGCGGGGGTCAATACCGACGGGACCGGGGCTTCGGCCTTCAAGGGTTTTGACCTGGGCGCGTACCCGGTGGCGGGGAAAACCGGCTCGGCCGAAGCGCTCGGTGCCCGATCCACGGCCTGGTATGCCTCATACGGGCCGACCAGCGCGCCCGAGTATGCGGTGGTTGTAGTAGTCGATGAAGGCGGAATCGGCGGTGAGGTGGCGGCCCCGGCTGCCCGCCAGATCTGGGATCTGCTGTCCCGTCAGTAGGACGGAAGGCTAAACGCCGACGCGCTGAGGAGGGGCCGTGAACCCACATGCTCCGTCCGTCGCAATACCGGGGAAACAGATCGCTAGATAGGGTTCACGGGTGACCCAAGACCCGATTAGCCCAGAGTTGCGCGCCGACGTGCGCCGCGTGTCCACTTTGCTCGGCCAGTCCCTGGTGCGTCACCACGGCCAAGCGCTGCTCGACCAGGTCGAGGACGTGCGGGTGCAAACCAAATCGAGCAAATCCGGTGACGCTGACGCAGGCGAGTCGGTGAAGCAGATCCTTGCTGACCTACCGCTGGATCAGGCGACGGATCTCGTCCGGGCCTTCGCTGCCTACTTTCACCTTGCCAATGCGGCCGAGCAGGTGCACCGAGTACGCGGTCTAAAGGATCGCTCCGAAGCCGACGGTTGGTTGGCCTCCACCGTCAGCGATGTCGTCGACACTCTCGGCCCCGAGCGCCTGGCCCAAGCGGTGGGTGAGCTCGATGTGCGCCCCGTCTTCACCGCGCACCCCACTGAGGCCAGCCGACGCTCGGTGCTGACGAAGATCCGTCACCTGTGTGACGAGTTGGCCCGCACCACCGCGGTCGATTCAATCGCCCGCCGCCGCCAAGACCGCACCCTCGCTGAGCTGATCGACCTCATCTGGCAAACCGATGAACTTCGGACCAACCGGCCTACGCCGATGGACGAAGCCCGCAACGCGATGTACTACCTCAACGAGGTCCTGCTACGCACGATGCCCGAACTGCTCGGTGATTTTGCGGACCTCCTCGCCCAGCACGACGTCGTCATGGACCCCTCGCACACCCCCATCCGGTTCGGATCCTGGATCGGCGGCGACCGTGACGGCAACCCGTTCGTTACTCCGGAGGTGACGCGCAACATCTTGGCGCTGCATCACGAGCACGCGATCCGGGTGGCTTTAGGGCTGTTGGATGTGCTGACCTCACAGATTTCTAGCTCGACGGTGATCGTCAATGTCGACGATGCGCTACAGGCCTCTGTGGACGAGGACCTCGTGAATTTGCCCGGCCTGGACCCTCGCGTCAAAGAACTCAACGCAGCGGAGCCCTACCGGCTGAAGTTGACCTGTGTGAAGGCCAAACTCATTAATACCCGTCGGCGCGTGAAGGCCGATGCGCCACACGAGCCGGGCCGCGATTACGCCAGCGCTGCCGAGTTGGTCGCTGACGTGTCTGTCGTTGCTGATTCACTGCGCAACAACGGCGGCGGACTCATCGCTGACGGTCGGATGGCTCAGGCCATTCAGACGCTGGCCGGCACCGGCCTGCACCTGGCCACCCTCGACGTGCGCGAGCACGCAGAGAAGCACCACGAGTTTCTGGCCGGAGTGCTCGACGGTTTGGGGCACCTCAAGGCGCCGTATGCCGAGTTGAAGCGGGACGAGCGGATGCGCGTGCTCACCCACGAGCTGGCTTCTCAACGCCCGTTGCTCAGCCCTGCCTCTGAGCGACCGAAGACGTTGGCGGTTTTCGACGAGATCCGCCACGCAATCGCGACCTACGGCACGGAGGTCATCGAGACGTACATCGTCTCGATGACCAAGGGTGCGGACGACGTGATGGCCGCAGCGGTGCTGGCCCGTGAGGCCGGGTTGGTGGACATCCACGGTCGCGCGGATGGCACGGGGGCGTTCGCCGAGATCGGCTTTGCCCCGCTCTTGGAGACCATCGACGAACTGCGCGCCGCGGCCTCGCTCGTGGACACTTTGCTCGACGACCCGGCATACCGCAAAGTGGTCGCGCTGCGCGGAGATGTGCAAGAAGTCATGCTGGGCTATTCGGACTCCAACAAGCAATCCGGCGTGATGACCAGCCAGTGGGGGATTCACCAGGCTCAGCGGGCTCTGCGGGACGTCGCGGCCAAGCACAACGTGAAGCTGCGGTTGTTCCACGGACGCGGCGGATCGGTCGGGCGTGGCGGCGGGCCGACCTACGAAGCGATCCTGGCTCAGCCCTACGGCGTGCTCGAAGGCGAGATCAAGTTCACCGAGCAGGGCGAGGTCATCTCCGACAAGTACTCGTTGCAGGCCTTGGCGCACGAAAACCTCGAACTATCGCTGGCCGCCGTGCTGCGGGCCAGCACTTTGCACACCGAGCCGCGCAACCCGGCTGAGCAGATCGCGCAATGGGACGACGTGATGGACGTGGCCAGCGACGCGGCGTATGCGGCCTACCGCAGGCTCATCGATGACCCCGACCTGCCTGCATACTTTGTGGCGGCCACCCCGGTGGATCAACTGGGCGGTCTGAACATCGGGTCGCGACCCAGCAAACGCCCCGACACGGGCCAAGGGTTAGACGGCCTGCGCGCGATCCCGTGGGTCTTCGGTTGGACCCAGACGCGGCAGATCGTGCCCGGTTGGTTTGGCATGGGCTCGGGGTTGAAAGCAGCGCGCGAAGCCGGTCACGGTCAGGCTCTCGAAGCGATGCTGGCGGAGTGGCAGTTTTTCGGGGCGCTGATTTCGAACGTCGAAATGACGGTCACCAAGACGGACCTCGACATTGCCGCGCACTACGTCAATACGCTGGTGCCGCAGGAACTGCGACACATCTTCGACGTGATCCAGGCCGAGTTCGAGTTGACCTTGAGCGAGTTGCAGCGCCTGACCGGACTTGAGGATGTGCTTGACGACCAGCCGACGCTGCAGCGCTCGCTGGCGTTGCGCGACCAGTACCTCGACCCGATCTCGTACTTGCAGGTCGAGTTGCTGCGCCGCCTCCGCGCTGAGGGTGGCGTGAGCGATGAGGGTCAGTTGCAGCGCGCGCTGCTGATCACCGTCAACGGCGTCTCGGCGGGTCTGCGGAACACCGGCTGACCTCCCCACGGGCAGCGGTGCGGTGGTGGAGGGCAGGATGAACGCATGCCTGAAGGTCACACCATCCACCAACTCGCTCGCGACCTCGGAAACGCCTTCGTAGGCACGGCTCCGATGGTCAGTAGCCCTCAGTTGCGTTTTGCCGACGGTGCCGCATTGCTCGATGGGCAGTCCGTGGTGCGGGCCGATGCCTGGGGCAAGCACTTGTTTGTGGACTTTGAGGCAGAGCTGCGGTTGCACGTGCATCTGGGCCTGATCGGCACGTTCTCGGTGACCGCAATTCCACCGGGGTATGCCGTACCGCCCGTGCGCGGACAAGTGCGGCTGCGAATGGAGACGCTGGAGCAGGTGGCCGACCTGCGCGGCCCGATCATCTGCGCGGTGCTGACCCCGGATGAGGTTGACGCCGTCGTGGCCCGACAGGGGCCGGACCCGCTGCGTGCGGTTGATGCCGACCCTGATCGTGCGTGGGCGATGATTCACCGCTCTAGGCGGAGCATCGCCGAGCTGCTGATGGACCAAAAGGTGCTCGCGGGCGTGGGGAACGTTTACCGCAGTGAGGTGCTCTTCCGACACCGCGTGGGGCCGCTTTTTGCGGGCAACCGGATCAAACGGCATACCTGGCAGGCAATGTGGGACGACCTGGTGATGCTGATGCCGCTGGGCGTCGAGACGGGGCGGATTGTCACCTACGAAGATCAGGTAGCCAAGGTCGCCCAGCAGATGGCTCTTGGTTCGCCGGTGAGGCCGGGGCGGCGTACCTACTACGCCTACAAGCGCACCGGGCAGCCGTGCCTGCGCTGCGGCTCGACCATCAAGACCGCGGTGGTCGCGGGCCGCAACCTGTTTTGGTGCGCCAACTGCCAGCGCCGCACCTGAGCCCAGCCTTTCGGCATACCCGCACCACCCCTGCCTTGTCCCTCTCGTGAGAGCTCCGGGCACCCAAACAGGCAGAAGGGCCGTCTCGCCAGCGTTTTCCCAGTTCAACAGTGGTTGTGCCTGTTTGAGTGCCCGGCTCGGCGGGGCTGCGACAAGTGGTACCATAAACTGTACATTCCGGAGTCATTGGAGAACCTCATGGCAATCACCGCCAGCGAAGCGCGCAAGACGCTGTTCCCGCTGATCGAACAGGTCAACGACGATCAAACCGTCGTGGAGATCACCTCAAAGCGCGGTAACGCGGTGCTGCTATCAGTCGCCGAATACGAAGGTATGCAGGAGACGGCCTACCTCTTTCGCTCTCCCGAAAATGCTCGTCGACTCCTAGCGGCAGATGCAAGCCTTCGAGCTGGCCACGGCAAGATGCGCGAACTTGATCGAGAGTGAACATCGTCTTCGCCCCACAGGCGTGGGACGACTACCGCTACTGGCAGACCCAAGACCGCACAACTCTGAAGCGGATCAACCGCCTGATCGACGACATCTGCCGTGACCCTTTTGAGGGCATTGGAAAACCCGAGCGGCTCAGGTATGGCGTCCAAGCGTGGTCGCGGCGGATCAGCGAGGAACATCGCCTCGTTTATCGAGTCAAAGAACCCAACGTGCTGATCTTGCAGACTCGATACCACTACGAAAGATAGATCGAACCCCGAAAAGTAGACGCGCCGCCTACGTCATTCCGCCGTGGACGCCTCGGCAAGTTGAGATTCCAGCGCCGTTGCCACAGCTTCGAACTCGGCGAGCGCAGCCGTCAGGTCTTCAACGATTTCGCGGGCGATGACATCGGGCGAGGGCAGATTGTCGATGTCTTCGAGTGAGTCGTCTTTAAGCCAGGTGATGTCGAGGTTGGCTTTGTCGCGAGCGACGATCTCGTCGTAGGTGAATGCCTTGAAGCGCTCGCTCTCGACACGGCTGGTGGTCGGCATACCTGGTTGGTATGCCGACACAAAGTCGTCCATGTCGGCTCGTTTGAGAGGGCGCTGCTTGAGCGTGAAGTGCTGGTTAGTTCGCAGGTCGTAGACCCAGACCCGTTCCGTCCAGGGCGCGTCGGGCCGGGCAACCTTTTTGTCGAAGAAGAGCACGTTGGCCTTGACCCCTTGGGCATAGAAGATGCCAGTGGGCAGGCGCAGCATGGTGTGCAGGTCGAAGTCGGTGAGCAATTTGCGCCGAATCGTCTCGCCCGCGCCTCCTTCGAAGAGCACGTTGTCCGGCAGCACCACGGCGGCCCGACCGTTGGTGTCCATGATCGTTGCGATGTGCTGGATGAAGTTCAGTTGCTTGTTGCTCGTGGTGGCGACGAAATCTTGGCGTTCGATTTCGCGCTCTTCGCGGACCTGGCGGCCGTCGGCACCGACCATGGTGACGGAGGACTTTTTACCGAAGGGCGGGTTAGAGAGCACCACAGACCAACGCTGCGACGGGGCGGCGATCAAGGAGTCGCGGACGTCGATCAGCGACTCGCCTTTCGCCGTGCCGATGCCGTGCAGCAACAGGTTCATCGCGGCAAGACGCGCCGTCCCATCGACTAATTCGTAGCCGCGCACCAAATCGTCGCGGAGCTTGTCGCGTTCGACGGGGGTCATCGACTCTGAGCCTTGCTGGGCGTAGTCGTGAGCCACGAGCAAAAACCCACCCGTGCCACATGCCGGGTCTACGACTGTGTCGTGCACGGTGGGGCGGACGACATCAACGATGGCCTGAATCAGAGGTCGAGGGGTGAAGTATTGACCGGCGCCAGACCCCTTGTCTGAGGCACCCTTAGAGAGCAGGTCTTCGTACGCGTCGCCGTTGATGTCGGTGCCGGACTGCGACCAGTTCTCTTTGTCGATCAGGTCAACGATGAGCCGCCGCAGCTTTGCCGGGTCCTGTATGCGGTTCTGAGACTTGCGGAAGATGGTGCCGATCACGCCGGGCTCGCGGGCCAAGCCCACGAGGATTCCCATGTAGGTCTGTTCCAGATCGGTGCCCTGAGCGTCAAGGAGCCTTTGCCATGAGTACTGATCCGGGACGATCTGCTCAGGATTCAAGGTCCGACGCCCGCGCTCGTCGGCCATCTTCAGAAATAGTAAGTACGTCAGCTGTTCGGTGTATTCGATGACCCCAACGCCGTCGTCGCGCAGTACGTCGCAGTAGGACCACAGCTTGTCGACCAGGCGTCGCGTGTCACTCATGTAGGGGTTCCTTTGTCTTGGCGTGACGGTTGATCTCGTCCATGAGCGCGGGGTAAGGATCGGCGAGAGGTGGGCGTCCCGAGCGAATGCTACGGGCGCGGGCCACCAAATCTTCACCTGCGGTGTAGTAGGTGCCTCGTGTCTGACCATTGGTCTGCAGGAGGCCGCTCGCCACCAAACGCCGAAGGTCGCGCGTGGCGGTCCTACCCTCCAGGCCGGTCCGCTTCAGGTAGGAACTTTTCGTCAGGCGCAGCCCTAGTAGCGCGTCAAAGAGGGCATCGGCCACCCGGATGGGGGCTTCGTGAGCGAGAATTAGCTCGTCGATCGCAGCCCACTGCTGCTCCGCCTCGGCGAACCGGCGTTGCTGCGTCTGGGCCTGCATGTGGTGCGCCCGCAGGTTGAACTTCACCCAGAGGTGCGCACTGCGCTGGGGCTGCCATGAGCCAGAGCCCGTCGCAGCGAGCACTCGGTAGTAGTCGTCGGTGTTGTGCCCTAGCCACTCTTCAATACTGCTGAAGGTTGGCTCCAACACGTCATCTTGGGCCAGCACCAAAGTCTGTAGAGCCCGAGCCATCCGCCCGTTGCCGTCGCGAAAGGGATGAATCATGACTAGGTTGAGGTGGGCCATAGTTGCTTTGACGAGAGGATCGACCTTACCAGGCTGAGACAAGTCAGCGGCGAGCGACTGGATCAACGCAGGGACCGCCTCCGGGTCGGGCCCCTGATAGACGGTGCGATCCGATGTGTCGTCGCGCACGTAGATGTCCGTCGAGCGGTAACGGCCCGGAGACTTGGTGAGTTCGTGCTCGAGCAACATGAAGTGCATGGACTTCAAGACTGCGGCATCTGCTGTGAAGCCGGGCTCGGTGGCGACGTTGAGCACGTACGTCAGCACCCGCCGATAGCCCAGGATCTCGGCCCACGTGTGCTGGTCGGCCGTCAGTGGGGCCTCGTCGTCCACGGCGGCGACGGCATCTTGATCCGTGACGGTGTAGCCCTCAATGGTGTTAGAGCCTTGAATGGCTCGCGCTTGGGCAGTTCGACGCAACCCGCCGCCCCACCGTTTGGGGGCACGCATCGTCCACGCCAGATCACGTCGGATCGAGGTGATCTCTTCGATCACCTCTGAGTCGTGGGCGTCCAGAGTCGGGGCTTCAAATAGGTCAGCCATGTCACAATGTCCTAATCATTAGGACACGAAGCCTACGGCGATGCAGGTGATGTCGCAATGCTCGAGACATTGAGACGCTCACAGTGAGTCGAAGAAGAAGTCTTCATCGAGTCGATACAGCGTGACGGTCTGCTCAACCTGCACTCCGACGCCGTGTTTCACCAGGAGTTCTGCCAGTCGGGAACCATCGATCAGCTCGATGCGAGCGTTGATGCGCTCGGCTTCTTCTTGCGCCCCTTTGGTGAAGCGCGATGTAGTGATGAAAACCCCACGGTCTCCCTGCTTACCGAGAAGAGCACCGGCGAATTCGTGAATCCGCGGGCGATCAATGGCGCGGTCCACCGCATACCGCTTGGCCTGCACGTAGATGCGATCCAACCCCAGCGGGTCCTGGCTGATGATGCCGTCGATGCCCGCGTCGCCGGTGACGCTTGTCCGCTCGGCCGATCCGGCCCTCCCGTAGCCCATGTTTTGGAGCAGCCGGATCACGAGGTCCTCAAACCCGGTGGGCGACATCGCTAAGGCGCTCTGCAAGACGTCGCCTTCAACTGCGGCGCGGTTTGTTGCGAGGGCCTGTTCGATGAGGTCGGTCGGCGTGGCCTCGGTCGGCGGCTCGACGGTCGTTGTGCTCGCAATCGCTTCGCTGCGCGTTCGATCCTTGAACTCCAGGTATGCCGGGTACGCCTCGAGGGCCTTCATGTCGATCCGCGAGGGGTTGCCGACCAGGGCCGCGCGACCCTGGTGAGTGATCACTGAGCTACCACGCCGTGGCCGCGAGATGAGGCCGGCCTGAAACAGGTAGGTGAGCGACCATCCGACGCGGTTGTCCATCTTTCGCTGCCTGCCGCTGGGTAGCATCTCGGCGCGATCAGCGTCATTCAACTGAAATGCATCGGCCATCGCGGCTCATCACAATCCAGGGTGTAGTTGCGGTCTGAATCCGCCGGTTTCGAGTAGGGATCTGGCGATGTAGTGGGTGAGGTTGCGGAAGCCCAGGGCCAGGCCGCGGAGGTGCTCGAGTCGACCGT
>JAABUN010000416.1_pt1 | contig 112144 bp, 110 predicted proteins | sample 5559311 | NCBI WGS metagenome assembly JAABUN01 (sample SAMN10711877, study PRJNA513370) | rock metagenome | isolation source: Antarctica rocks | place: Antarctica: Victoria Land, Siegfried Peak sud | reverse complement strand
TCTTCTCCGTGGTGCGGACCCTGCGGGACCTCCTCGGGAGCCGCGAGGACGATCATCTCGGCCTCTACGGCGCCTTCGGGTACGACATCGCCTATCAATTCGAGCCGGTCGAGCGCCGCATCCCGCGCCCCGCCGATGGCCGCGACCTCGTCCTTTACCTGCCGGACGAGCTGATCGTCGTCGACCACGCCCGCCGACGAGCGGAGCGCCGCTCCTACGACTTCGCCGCCGGCGGCCGGTCCACGACAGGGCTGCCGCGCGAGACCGAGGACGACCCGTATCTCGCGACCGCGCCTCTGCCCTCCCCCTTGCGGGGAGGGTCGAGTCGGGCGAAGCCCGACCGGGATGGGGGTGGTCCAGGAGGAACCTCGACCGTCGCGACAGGCGGCGGGACCCCCACCCCCGACCCCTCCCCGCAAGGGGGAGGGGAGCGCGCCGGCACCCCCGTCAGCGATCATGAACCCGGCGAGTATGCCGCGACCGTGCGGCGGGCCCAGGAAGCCTTCGCGCGCGGCGACCTCTTCGAGGTGGTGCCGGGCCAGACCTTCCGGGTCCCCTGCCCCGACGCGCCCTCGGCCGTGTTCCGCCGCCTCACGGCCGCGAATCCCGCGCCCTACGGGGGGCTGATCAATCTCGGCCAGGGCGAGTTCCTGGTCGCGGCTTCGCCCGAGATGTATGTCCGGGTGCGGGGCTCGCGGGTCGAGACCTGCCCGATCTCCGGCACCATCGCGCGCGGCCGCGACGCCTTCGAGGATGCCGACCAGATCCGGGCGCTTCTCGCCTCGTCCAAGGACGAGGCCGAGCTCACGATGTGCACGGATGTCGACCGGAACGACAAGGCGCGCATCTGCGAGCCGGGCTCGGTGAAGGTGCTGGCGCGGCGTCAGATCGAGACCTATTCGCGCCTCTTCCACACCGTCGACCACGTGGAGGGGCTGCTGCGTCCCGAGATGGATGCGCTCGACGCCTTCCTCAGCCACGCCTGGGCCGTGACGGTGACGGGCGCGCCGAAAAGCTGGGCCATGGATTTCATCGAGCAAAACGAGCGCTCGGCCCGGCGCTGGTACGGCGGAGCCATCGGACGGCTCACCTTCGACGGCAACCTCGATACCGGCATCACCATCCGGACCGCCCGACTGAAGGACGGCTCAGCCGAGGTGAGGGCCGGCGCGACGCTGCTTCACGACAGCGATCCGGACGCGGAGGATTCCGAATGCGCGCTGAAGGCGTCTGCGATGCTGGCGAGCGTCACGGGCGCGGCGCCGCTCCGCGCCGGGCGCGGCGTGGCGACGGTCGGGCAATCCGCCGGGGGCCGCCGGGTGCTGCTCGTCGATTTCAAGGATTCGTTCGTCCACAACCTCGCCGATTACCTGCGGCAGACGGGCGCGCACGTGACCACCTTCCGGCACAACGACGTGCTCGGGGAGCTCGACGCGGTCGCGCCCGACCTCCTGGTGCTCTCGCCCGGACCGGGGCGACCGGCCGATTTCGGCATGGACAGGATCATCGCGGCCGCCCTGAAACGCGGACTTCCCGTCTTTGGCGTCTGCCTCGGCCTGCAGGGCCTCGTCGAGCATTTCGGCGGGACGCTCGACCAGCTCGACACGCCCGTGCACGGGAAGCCGTCCGAGATCAGTGTGGAGCCGAGCCGGCTCTTCGCCGGCGTGCCGGAGCGGCTGGTGGTCGGCCGCTACCACTCCCTCCACGCCCGGGCAGCAGCCGTTCCGAACGCGCTTCGGGTGGTGGCCAGGACCCGCGACGGAATCGTCATGGCGGTCGAGCACGCGGCCTTGCCGATCGCCGCGGTCCAGTTCCACCCCGAATCCATCCTGAGCGCGCGGGGCGATGGCGGGCTCGCGCTCATCGAGACGGTGATCGGGCGGCTCCTCGCCGGCGCGCCGCCCGGGCGGCTCAGTATAGGACAGGCAGGCGAACCCCCGGGATCGGAAGCGGCCCGACATAGAGACGGCCCCCCTCCAGCCGCAGCGGCGGTAGGGGCTTGAGGGCGGCGTCCGCGCCGGCTCTGGGGGCTGGCCTCGACTCAGGACCGGGCGTACCGAGGATGGCGCCGATCAGCGCGCCGCCGATCCCCGATCCGGTGGCGAACCGGCCGAGAAGACCGCCGAGGCCGGCAGCCGAGATGTCGAGCCGCCCCTCCGGGCGGTGAAGCTCGTCGATCCCGACGGCGCCCTTCGCCTCGGCGCGGCGGGCGCCCTTGGCCATGGTCAGGCTGGCGAGGTTCACCCGCCCGCCCGCGATGCGCCATCGCTCCAGCTCGCTCCAGAGCGGGCGGGCGGGCAGGTCCGAGGCCTGGGTGACGTCGAGCGAGGCCGCGAGATCCGCCGGCTCCGTGCCGCCGACGAGCTCGTCGAGCCCGGGGATTACGGCCGCATCCGTCCGCAGCGCGAGATCGTAGGTTCCCTCTTGGGCCGGCTCGGGTCGGAGATGGGCCTCGAACCGCCGGGAGGAGAATTCCAAGGGCGGGGCGCCGGGCGGGGCGCCGGGATCGGCCATCGTCGCCGTCGGGGCTTCCACTACGAGCGAGAGGCGGTCGAGCCCGCCATCGGACGTGACCGCGCTCGCCTGAAGGAGACGCCATCGGCCGTCGACCCGGGTCGGGCCAGCCTCGATCCTGAGCGGGCCCGAGGCCTCGGCGATCACGTGGCGGGGCCGGTAGACCTGGCTCACCACGAGGAGCCGGCCGAGGGATACGTGGACATCCGGCCGCTCAACCGTGAGGTTCGCGCAGCGCACCTCCAGCCGGAACGGATAGCCCCCGAAGGCGCGGTCGGCGCAGCTCCAGCGCCGCCCGGACGCGGCTTCGGCCCCGACCCACTCGTCGATGCCCGCGCGGGTCCGGTCGCGGATCACGAACCAGGCGGCCGTCCAGGCGATCGCCAGCACGGCCAGCACGGCGAACGGCCCGTATAGCCCGATGCGGGAGCGGCGCAGCGACCTGTCACGACCTCCCGGCTTACCTGGCAAGTTACCTGGCAAGCCACCCGGCAGCTCACCTGGCAAGTCACCCGGCGGCCCGCCTCTCATCCTACCTGGCGCCTCACCGGGCAATGCGCGCTCCTGTTGAGTTCGGATTCGGTTGCTGGTAGCCGCCCGGACCCGGCAGCGCGAGGGCTCGGCAGTCGCAATGACGGCGGAAAGCGGCGATCTTTGGGTGTTCGGCTACGGCTCGCTGATGTGGCGGCCGGGGTTCCCCTATCTTGAGCGGCGGAAGGCTCACCTCCACGGCTACCACCGCGCGCTCTGCATTTTCTCCCACGTGCATCGCGGCACGCCCGACGTGCCGGGACTCGTGCTCGGCCTCGACCGGGGCGGGCGCTGCCGAGGCGTGGCTTTCCGGCTCGCGCCCTCCAGCGTAGCCGACACGCTCGCCTACCTGCGTGAACGCGAGCAGGTCACGGCCGTCTACCTGGAGCGCCGCGTGCGGGTCCGCCTCGAGGACGGGCACGAGGTCCGGGCCGTCACCTTCGTGGCGGACCGGGCTCATCCGCAATATGCTGGCCGCCTACCGGCCGACGAACTCCTCCACCTCGTCCGGCAGGGGAACGGCGTCGCCGGCCCCAATCCGGACTACGTGCGGGCGACGCACGCCCAGCTGATCGAGATCGGGGTCAGCGACCCCATCCTCGCCGCCATTGCGGAGAAGCTGGCCGAACGCCCCTCCTAGGCGTCGCCCTCACCGGCGAGGTCACGCAGCACGGCGCGGCGCTCGATCTCGCTCTCGGCGAGGAGGTGCACGTGCATCTCGGTCGCGCCGCGGGTCCGCATCAGCGCCAGCCAGCGCAGCCGGGAGCGGCGCGATGTCGCAAGACCCGGGGCCGACACGTCGACGACGCAAGCCGTTCCGTCTAAGTTGCGGGTCACCGCAATCACGACCGCGTCCGTGATGTCCGCGACCCCGGTCCCGTCGAGCGAGTGCACGCCGACCACGTAGCGCCGCCCCGACAGACCGCGCCAGGAGGTCATAGAGCCCGGCAGCTTCAGCCCGGATGTCGCCCGGAGACGCTCCTCCCGTATGCCGGCCCGAGGCATCCGCTCCCCACGCGCATCCCGCATCGCGGTAGACCATGAAAAGCTGCGTCTGTTCGCCATTTGTTCCTTATGGGAACGAGTCGGCCGAAAGTCAATCGCGGTGTCGGGCGACCACCGGATCGCCGGCGGCCAAGGGCGCGATCGGCGCGTTCAGCAGGCGGTTGGAGGCGCGCTCGATGCGCTCGGTCAGCGTTGTTTTGAAAACGTCCCCGTCGAGCCCCGGCGCGATGATGTCCCCGAACTCGATCACGATCGTGCCGGGCCGCCGCAGGTAGTCCCGGCGCGGCCAGAACAAGCCAGAATTGAGCGCCACGGGAAGGCACGGCACGTAGAGGCTCCTGTAGAGATGGGTCACGCCGAACTTGTAGGCCGGCTCGGCGCCGGGGTGCCGGCGCGTTCCCTCTGGGAAAATGATAATCTGCCGACCCCGCGCCACCTCGCTCGCGGCGCGCCGCGTCATGTCGGGAAGCGCGTTCGGGCCGCCGCGATGAACGGGGATCATGCCGGCCTTGATCGTGAGCCAGCCGAAGACCGGAATCCACTGAAGCTCGCGCTTGAGGATAAAGGTCGGGTCGTCGACGCAGGAGAGTAGTGCGAAGGCCTCGAGAAAGGACTGGTGTTTGGCGGCGAGCAGGAGACCCCCGGGCGGTATGCGCTCGCGGCCCCGGAACTCGACCGTCGTGCCGATGATCACGCGCAGCAGCCAAACGCTCGACCGGCCCCACGCCTGAGCGACCCGGATGATCGCCTTCCGGGGCATCACGAAGGTCGCCGAGGCGAAGGCCAGCCAAATGATCAGGTTCAGGTAGAAGGCGATGTTGAAGAGATGCGACCTGAGGGCGATCATCGAGGATGGACCGGGGCGGGCGGGCTCTCGCAGCTTAGACCGTGCCCCAAGACAGCGGGACCCGATGTCGGGATCGGTGCGGTCCATGATGAGTTCCCGATCAAGCCCCGCGGGTACCGCTCCGCGGCGACCACCAGCCTGCCACCCGGGTCCGGACGGAGACGGCCAGGAACTTGACATATTCGGGCAAGAGCACACGCACGCGCCCGAGATCGGCCCACCAGGCTTCCCCGGGCCGGACGGACGCTACGACCGCGTAGGGAACTTTGCGGGTGTCGGGCAGCGCTTCATCCAGCTCGGCCAGCGTGCGCGGCAGGTGGTAGTTCGAGGTGACGACAATCAACGAGCGGAAACCTTTCTCCCGCGCCCAGCGGCCGATCTCGGCGGCGTTTCCGACCGTGTTCCTCGCCCGGTAATCCAGATCGACGCAGCATTCGACGAGCCCGCGCTGGCCCGGGCTCAGCCGCTTGATCGTCTCGCGGCTGGTCCGCTCGTTCACCCCGGTGATGAGGAGGCGCTGGGCGAAACCCTTCGCGAGGAGTTCGATCGCGTCCTCGACCCGTTGCGCGCCGCCCGTCAGAGCGACGATCCCGTCAGCCCGCATCGGGGGCTCCCGCTCGGATCGCTCCAGCGAGGTGAGAAAGGCCGCGAAGCCGAGGAGGAACACGAAGCCGATCAGCGCGAAGGCGGTCGCCCCAGCGAAGATAATCCTCCACCCGAGCCGCCACGGCGCAGGTGAAACCCGGGCCGCTCGCCCGTTCTCCACAGCGTCCTTGCGGACGGTCGCCGATCCCTCGCCCGACCTCATAGGGCTAGCTTACCACCAAAACGTGCGCCGCGAGTAGCTCGCCGAGAATCCGTACGTCCTGTTAAGGAAGCGTCTCACAGTCGACCTGGCGACCAGCCCCGCCAACGCCCCATCGACCAGGCCGACCGCGAGGATCGCGCCATAGCCCCACGGACCGATCGCGAAGGATCCGAACAGGGCCTGCGCCTGGCTCATCTCGGGGCCTGCCCCCCGATCGGCCAGGTGGGTGCCCACCGCGACCAGCGCCGCGGCCGCGACGGAGCCGATCAGGCCTCCACGGAGTCCGGCTTGCGCGAACTGCCCCGCGAACCCTCGGGCGATGAAGACATCGGACGCACCCACGAAGTGGAGGACGTCGATCACATCGTCCTGTCCGGCGATCACGCCCCGGGTCGCGAACGCGATGGCGGCGCCCGAGGCCGAGAAGACGAGGAGGAGGACGGCCGCGGCCACGAGCGCGACCGAGTTCGCGGCCAGCGACAACCGGGCGAGCCATATCGCGTGATCGTCAAGCGTCGCGCTCGGCATCGCGCTGGTGAGACGGGCCGCGAGGGTGGCGAGGTCCGGCCTTGGCGGGCCGGCAAGCGACAGGATCACGAGGCGCGGAACCGGCAAGTCGGACAGGTCGAGCCCCCGCCCCAGCCATGGCTCGAGCAGCCGCTCGCCGTCTGCCCTCGTCAAAGGCCGCGCGTCTCCGATGCCGAGCGTCGTCCGGGCAATGTCGACCGCGCGAGCCACGTCCCCGTCGAGATCACGGCCGGGAAGCGGCCTCACCTGGATGGTCGCCTCGCGGGCGATCGCGGAGCGCCACTCGGCCGAGCTCGCAACCACGATCGCGGCGGCCCCGACCGCAAGTCCTGCCAGCAGGGCCAGCACCGCGATCACGGCGACGAGCGAGCGGCCGGTGCCGTCGTCCGATCGCACGATCGGAAGGCGCCGCTGCTGCGTCATGTGTCGGCGCAGAGCTCGCCATCGACCAGGATGAGGCGGGGCGCGTCGACCTGCTCCATCAAGGCGACGTCATGGGTGGCGATCACCACGGAGGTCCCGAGCCGGTTCAGCTCGACGAAGAGATGGAGGAGGCGACGCGCGAGAGGTGGGTCCACGTTGCCGGTCGGTTCGTCGGCAAGGATCAACTCCGGGCGGGCGATCAGCGCCCGCGCAATCGCGGCGCGTTGCTTCTCGCCTCCGGAGAGCGTCTGCGGGAAGGCGTGCACGCGGTCGCCGAGGCCGACCCATTGCAGAAGCTCGACCACCTCTCCCCGATACGCGGCCTGGTCGTAGCCCTGCACGACGAGCGGCAGGGCCACGTTCTCGTAGGTCGTCAGGTGGTCGAGCAGGCAGAAATCCTGGAACACCACCCCCATCCGGCGCCTGATGGCGGTGAGCGCCTCTCCGGACAGCCCCTCGATCTCCGTTCCGAACAGCCGCATGAGGCCGCGCGACGGCCGGACCGCGAGCAGGATCAGGCGAATCAGCGTCGTCTTGCCGGCACCGGACGGGCCCGACAAGAAGTGGAAGGAGCGCGGCGCGAGCTCGAAGCTGAGGTCGCGCAGGATCTCGGGCCCCGGTCCGTAGCGGACGCCAACGCCGTCCAACTGGAGCACCGGCGTCCCCGGAACGACCTCGCCCTTCATAACAGGTTAACCAAGCTCGCCGAGTGATAGCGCGGGCGTGCCGCAATGCGTCCGCATCGAACCCGTCATGCTCATCGTTTGCCCGTCCTGCACCAGCGAATATGCGATCGACCCCGGGCGAATCGGTCCCGCGGGCCGCACCGTACGCTGCGCCGCGTGCCGGCAAGGCTGGTCCATCGAGACGCCAGGAGAGGAGGGTTCCGGACAAGCCGCCGAGTTCCCGATCGAGGCTGCCGCGGACGACGCGCGGCTGGAGGTGGTCCCACCCGTCCCGCCCCCCCGTCCGACGCCCATACAGCTTCCAATGATCGTGGAGCCCGGCCCGGCTGCCGTAAAGCCCGCCGCACCGAGACCAGCCGATCGCCGGCGCAACTCACGACGTCCGGCGGCTTCCGGCCGCCAGCCGAGTAGCCGTTCGGGATGGCGCCTGCCCGCCGTGGCCGCTTTGCTGATGCTGCTCGCCCTGCCGGCCGCTCTCCTTTACCGCACCGCATTGGTCGCGGCCTTTCCCGGCACGGCCGTCCTGTTCTCGGCGCTGGGGCTGCCGGTCAACCTCCTCGGGCTGACATTCGAGAGCGTAACGTCGAGCCTGTCCCACGAGACGGGCGCGGCCGTTCTCATCGTCACCGGAACCATCGCCAACGTGGCGGCACGCCCTGTCCGGGTGCCGCCGCTCGCGATCGCGGTCGAGGGCGGAGACGGCGAGCCGCTGTATCGCTGGTCCGTCGAGGCCGCGGCAGGCGAATTGCCGTCCGGGCAACGTGCGGCGTTCAAAGCCCGCCTGGCCTCGCCGCCGCCCACCGGCCGGCACGTCGAGGTCACGTTCCGCGAGCCCTCGCGCCTCGGGCAGGTTGCGTTGCGCTGATCTTCTGCGACTGTCGCGTCATGACACCGTCCTTCCGGGTCCGCGTTCTGTTCGACGAGGAGGCGATCGCGCGCCGAAACGACGAGATGGCCCGCGCCATCGTGGCCGCGACCGCGCCGGACCTGCTCGTCGTGGCAATCCTGAAGGGCTCGTTCATGTTCGCCGCCGACCTCCTTAGGTCGCTGCACCGGGCCAAGGCGTCCCCGCAGGTCGAGTTCATCCATTTGTCGAGCTACGGGTCGAACACGGTGTCCCGCGGCGACGTCGCGATCCTGCGCGACATCGAGAGCGAGGTCGTCGGTCGTGACATCCTCCTCATCGACGACATCCTCGAATCGGGCCGCACCCTCGTCTACGCGAAGGACCTCCTCATGGCTCGTGGGGCGAGGCGGGTCTTCGTCGCGGTGCTGCTCGAGAAGGTCGGGACGCGGGCCGTCTCGGTCGAAGCGGATTTCGTGGGCTTCTCCTGTCCGAACGTATTCGTCGTAGGCTATGGCATGGATGTCGCTCATAATTTCCGGCAATTGCCCTTCGTCGGGGTCGTGGCGCATGGCGTCTCGGAGCCCGACCTCTTCGATGCTCCGCAAACGTAATGGCGAAGATCCTGCTCGTCGACGACGAGGAACCGGTGCGCGGATTCCTGAGGCGTGGCCTCGAGCTCGACGGCCATGCCGTCAGCGTGGCGGTGGACGGGTCCGACGCGGTCGACCGCCTGGCCGAGGCGGCAGGCCAGTTCGACCTTCTCCTCACCGACATCCGAATGCCGGTCATGGACGGGATCGCGTTGGCGCTGGCCGCCAAGCGCGACTTTCCGGACCTCACCATCATGCTGATGACGGGCTACGCCGAGCAGCGCGAGCGGGCGAAGAGCCTTGAGGCGATCGTGGTCGACGTGCTGACGAAGCCGTTCTCGCTGGCCGAGCTTCGGGCGAGCGTCAGCCGCGCGCTGGCGGGCCGCCGCCCCGCGCCCCACCTCACGGGTTGAGACGCCGATCGACAGGTTCAGCGTTCGGCGCGGTCGCGAGCGCTCCTGCGAGGGCAGCCGCTGCAACCGAAAGGCTCGCGATAGCGAAAGACGCACGCGAGCGAGCCCGCGAGGGGCGTTGCGACAAACCGGCGCTGCCCATGACCGACCCTTCGGAGTTGCCCGAGTGCCACCCGCCCGGAACTTCGGAACAGGCTTGTCGTCGGAAACGTCTTTGTTAGCGTCCTCGTCTTCCGTCCGTTCCACCCAGCCGCCGGGACGCGTGCCCGCGCCGCCCTCCCCCTCGCGGCGCCGAGGACATCCCCGACATGGTTGAACGCACCTCCTGGTCGAAGACGAGCCTCGTCGCCCAGGCCCTCGGCCGGATCGATCCGGTCACCAAGGCGCTCGTCCCTCCGCTCCACCTCGCCAGCACCTACCTCCGCGATCCGGACAACGGCTACTCGTCCGGCTACGTTTATGGGCGGGCCGACAACGCCACGGTGCGCGACACCGAGTCGGTGATCGCGATGCTGGAGGAGGCGGAGGCAGGCGCGCTCCTGTTCTCGTCCGGGATGGCGGCCGCGACGGCCTGCTTCCTGGCGCTCGAGCCTGGCGATCACGTCGTGGCCTCGTCGGTGATGTATTGGGGGCTCCGGACCTGGCTCCTGACCGAGGGGCGCCGATGGGGTCTCGACGTCGAGCTCGTCGAGACCGACGACCTCGCCGCGCTTGCAACCGCCCTGCGGCCCGGACGCACGAAGCTCGTCTGGATCGAGACGCCCTCGAATCCGCTCTGGAGGATCACCGACATCGCCGGAGCCGCGGCGCTCGCGCATCGCGCCGGCGCGCGGCTCGCCGTCGATTCCACCTGCGCCTCACCGTTCCATACCCGGCCTCTGACGCTCGGGGCCGACATCGTCATGCACTCGGCCACAAAGGTGCTGAACGGTCACTCGGACATCATCGCGGGCGTCTTGGCCGGGACCCGCGCCGATGCATATTGGGACCGGCTTCGAATCATCCGGGCAAGCCACGGAGCGATTCTTGGTCCTTTCGAGGCCTACCTCCTTCAGCGGGGGTTGAAGACCCTGTTCGTGCGCTCGGCCGCCCAGGCCCGAGCTGCGGCCGAGCTGGCCGAAAGGTTCTCGGGGCACCCGGACGTCGCTCGGGTCCTCTATCCGGGATTACCGCAGCATCCTGGACATGACCTCGCGGCGCGGCAGATGGAGAATGGCTTCGGGTACATGCTGTCCATCCAGGTCCGGGGCGGCGAGGCCGCCGCGGTTGCAGCCGCAGCCGAGGTGACGCTCTGGAAACGCGCCACCTCACTCGGCGGCGTCGAGAGCCTCATCGAGCACCGATCCTCGATCGAGGGGCCGGGTACGCCCTGCCCGCCCGATCTCCTACGCCTGTCGACCGGGATCGAGGACCCGGCCGACCTTCATGCCGATCTCGACCGAGCGCTTCGGCAGGCTCATGCCGAGCGCCCTGGTGAGCTCAGTAGCGAGGACCGCCGCTGGTCTGGCCCTGCCGCTGCTGGCTGACCGGTCGAGAGGGGTTGTCCGCATTTCCGGCCTGGGACGGCGACGCCCGCCGTCCCATGCGACGGCGCATGGTGCGGCCCCGCATGGCCCGACGGCGCGTCACGCGGGCGTCCTGCAGCCCTGATTCAGGCTGCGCCAGCGGAGCAGGTCCGGCCGGGGCCGCCGACGCTGTCGGGGCTACGGCGAGGGCTGAGCCGAGAAGCGCGATCGCGGCGCAGGAGGAGAGGATCAGTCGTTTCATGGCGAGCTCCCATCATCCCCGCCCATCGGGAACGTCGACCGATCAAGGGCCGGCTTATGGGTTTGTTCCGTCCGCGCGTTGCGTCTCCGAGATCGCGCGAAGATGGAGCCGGCCGAGCCTTGCCGCGAGGAGCAGGAGGCCACCGGCCACGAGTCCCCAGAAAGCCGACCCGATGCCGAAGAACGCCGTCCCGGATGCGGCGGTGACGAAGGTGACCATCGCGGGGAGCCGCTCGTCTTCGTGGGCGAGCGCCGCCCCGAGCGCACCGCCGAGGCTCCCGAGGAGGGCGAGCCCCGCAACCGATTCGATGAGGAGCGGCGGTGAGGCCGCGACGAAAGCGGCCGCGAAGCTCGCGAAGAGCCCGAGCCCTACGTAAGTCGCGCCGGCTGTGACGCTGGCCACCCATCGTCGCGCCGGGTCGGGATGCGCCTCGGGGCCCGCGCAGAGCGCGGCCGTGATGGCCGCGAGATTCACGGCATGGCCGCCGAAGAGAGCCGCGACCCCGCTCGCGACCCCCGTCGCGACGAAGAGCGGGGCGACGGCGGGCCGGTAGCCGTGGGCGCCGAGCACGGCGAGACCCGGCACGTTCTGGGACGCCATGGTGACGATGAAGAGCGGCGCCGCGATCCCGACCACGCCGTCGATCGTAAAGGCGGGCGGCACGAAGACGAAGCTTGGCCGGATGTCCGCGAGGGCGTCCGGCGGCAGCGGCGTCGCGAGCGCCACGATCGCGCCCGTCATCACGACCGCGAGCGGCACCGCGTAGGGCCGGGCGAAGCGAAGGGCCAACGCCCAGACCAGGATGGTCGGAAGCGCCAAGACTGGCATCGCGGCGACGGCCTTCACGGGCGCGGTGCAGAGGCCAAACAGGATGCCGGCCAACATGGCGTTCGCGAGCCCGGCCGGGATCTGCGCCACGGCGCGGCCGAAGGGCGGCCACAAACCAGCGCTCACGATGAGGGCGGCGCTGACGAGAAAGGCCCCGACCGCCACCGGGAACCCTCCGGCCGGCATCGCGGTGGCGATCAGGAGCGCGGCCCCGGGGCTCGACCAGGCGATCGAGATCGGCATCCGGGTTCGGAAGCCGAGCCCGATAGCGAGCAGGCCCTTGACGAGAAGGAGCGCAAGGAGCCCCGACGCGGCCTGCTCGCGGCTCGCACCGACCGCTTCCAACCCTTTTAAGACGATCGCGAAGGTCGAGGCATAGCCGACGACGCCGACGAGGAATCCGGCCGAGACCGGCTGGATCACGGACGGCCGAGAGGGCGGATGCCCGAGAACCGAGCCTCCGCTCTCGCCGAACGGAGACGTCATGCGTGCTGCCTCGATCCGGCCCGGGATGTAACCGCGATCCGACCACAACCGAAACCCGAAGGGCTAGAGCTTACCGGCACAGGATCAGCTGCGAAGGCAATGGCCAAACCCTTCCACGACTGTCGCATGCCCGATGCATCGTTGGACTTCGCGCGCCCCGTACCGGACGCCGCCGACGAGTTGCATGCGGCGCGCCCGCAGCCAATCCTTTGGCGTGATCCGGTCCGGCCGGCGAGACGGAATGGCGGGATGCTCGGCAGAAGCGGGAGCATCAGCCAAGCCGCCTTGGCCCTGGCCTTCATCACGGCCGCGATGGCGGGCGCCGCCGCGCAAGGATCGAGTCACGGCCAGCCGGGAGCGGCCCCGCCGGCCGGGTTATCCCAAGACGAGAAATGGCGGCGCCGCTTCCCGCAGCCCGTCCTCGTCTCCGATCTGATCGGCCGCTTGGTGCTCGACACCGGTCAGGGCGTGCTCGGCCGCATCGAGACGCTGGTCCGCAGCCCGGACGAGCAGGTGCAGATCGTGTTCGTTAAGCGAAGCCTCGTCGGCTTCCGGGGCGACACGGTCGCGATCCCCGCCAAGGCCGCCGCGTTGCTCGGCCGGTTCGTCATGGTGCTCGACCTGTCCAAAGAGGATGTCGACAACCTGCCGGCCTGGACGAAGACGAGCATGCCTGCAATCGAGCGCAGCTCGAAGATCGAGATGGCGCTGACGAAACACTGAAGCGGAGGAGCGGGCGAGACTGCCGTCGCCGCGGCAACCCCGATCCACGAGGAGAGACGATGTCCACCATGGCTAGCGCAACCCGGCTCGCGGTCGCCGACCAGAAGGCGCCGCGGCTGCATCCGTTGCCCGTCCGGATCATGCATTGGCTGAATGCGATCGCGATGCTGATCATGATCGCGAGCGGCTTTGGCATCTACAACGACGAGGTGATCTGGGGCGCCTGGACCTTCCCGCACGCCCTCACTTTGGGATCGTGGGCCCCGATCCACCTTCAGTGGCATTTCCTCGGCATGTGGCTCCTCGTCCTGAACGGGCTCGCCTACGTCACCTATGGCCTCGTCACCGGCCGCTTTCGGCGCAAGCTCCTCCCGATCCGAGTGCGGGAGCTCTTCAGCGTCATCCGTGAGACGCTCCGCTTCCACCTCGGCCACGACGACATCACAATGTACAACGCGGTGCAGAAGTCGCTCTATGTCGGGGTGCTGCTCGCCGGCGCCGTCCAGGTTCTTTCGGGCCTCGCCATCTGGAAGCCGGTCCAGTTCTCCGGGCTGACAGCGCTTTTCTCCGACTTCCAAGGGGCGCGGATCGCGCATTTCCTCGGCATGTCGGCGATCGTAGGTTTCCTGATCGTCCATGTCGCGCTGGCGCTGCTGGTGCCGAAGACGCTCGTGGCCATGATCAATGGCGGCCCTCGCGTCCCCGAACCCGCGCGCAAGACTGAGGTCTGATCCGATGTCCCTTCCGCCCACCTCGCGCTCGCTGTTCCGCCCGGCGGAGCTGCCCGAAAGGTCCGCTCTCGACGACAGCCGCGAGCTGGTGCGCGAGGTCAATCGCCGCGACATCCTGCGGGGCACGGTGACGCTCGGCGCGCTCTCCATGCTGACCGGATGCGACGTCTCGAACGCCGATTCCGTGCAGACCGTCCTCAAGGGAATGTCCCGCTTCAACGATCGCGTGCAGGCCGCGATCTTCGACCCCAAGAAGCTGGCGCCGACCTACGCCGAGTCACAGGTCCTGAAGCCGCCGCGCTTCAACGCCTTCTATCCGGTCGAAGAGATCAAGCCCGTCGATGGCGCGAGCTGGAAGCTCGAACTCGCCGGCCTCATCGGCGACAAGCGGCCATGGACAAAGGAAAGCCTCCTGGCGCTTCCGGAAACGGAGCTCATCATCCGCCACATCTGCGTCGAGGGCTGGGACTATATCGGCCAGTGGTCGGGCCCGCTGCTCCGCACGTTCCTGGAGCGGGTGGGCGCGGATCTCACGGCGAAATACGTCGCGTTCAAGTGTGCTGACAAGTACCACGGCAGCATCGACATGGCGTCGGCTCTGCACCCGCAGACCATTCTGGCGACGAAGTACGCGAAGGAGATCGTGCCGGACCCGTTCGGCTATCCGCTCCGATTGCGGACCTCGACCAAGCTCGGCTTCAAGAACCCGAAATGGATCACCGCGATCGAGGTCACCAACACCTATCCTGGCGGCTACTGGGAGGATCTCGGCTTCAACTGGTTCAGCGGCATCTGAACCCGCAGGCCATGCTGGCGGGGAGTCGGAGCAACGACGTGTTTGGGATTGTTCAAGTCGGGTAGGCCCGACTTGAGTTGGAAGGGTGGGCCTGACGGGTGCGTCTGCGCACCCTTTCCCCGGTGGGCAAAGGATCGGGGGCGAGGGAGAGCGCGCTCGCTGTCTTGAGCCAACCGCGCCACCGAGCGCTCGATCACCCTCGCCATATCGATCATGATCGCATCCAGCTCGTAGTCCTTGGGCGTGTACACCGCCGCCACGCCCATGTTGCGGAGCACATTCTCGTCCTCGGACGAGATGATGCCGCCGACCACGAGCGGGATGTGGTCGAGGCCCTCGAGTCTGAGCCGGGCGGTCACCTCGCGCACGAGCGGGACATGCGAGCCGGACAGGATCGACAGCCCGATCACGTGCGCCTTGGTCTCCTTCGCCCGCGCCACGATCTCGGCCGGAGTCTGGCGGATACCGTCATAGGTGACCTCCATGCCGACATCGCGGGCCCGCAGCGCGATCTGCTCGGCCCCATTCGAATGGCCGTCGAGGCCGGGTTTGCCGACCACGAGACGCGCCGTCTCCCCGAGCTTGGCGCCGAGCTCTGCGATGACGAGCCGCACATCGGCGCCGGCCGGGTCGCTCCGGGTTTCGATCGACACTCCCGTCGGGGCCCGGTACTGCCCGAACACCTCGCGCAGGGTTTCGCCCCATTCCCCGGTCGTCATGCCGGCCTTGGCCGCCGCGATCGAGGCCGGCATGACGTTCCGGTTCTCGCGCGCCGCCCGCTCCAGCTCGGCCCGGGCCGCCTCCACGGCGGCCGCATCGCGGCCCGAGCGCCAGGCCCGCAGCTTCGCGACCGCTTCCGCCTCCACATTCTCGGAGACCGACATGAACACGCCCTCTCCGGCGGTCAGCGGCGAGGGCTCGCCCTCCTGGAAGCGGTTCACCCCGACCACGACCTGCTCGCCTGTCTCGACCCGGGCGATCCGCCGCGCATTCGACTCGACGAGCGCACGCTTGAGCGAACCCGTCTCCACAGCTGCCACCGCCCCGCCCTCGCGGTCGATGCGGGCGAGCTCGGCCCGGGCCGCCTCCTTCAGGGCGCCGACCTTGGCGTCCATCACGTGCGAGCCGTCGAAGAGGTCCTCGTGCTCGAGGAGGTCGGTCTCGTAGGCCAGCACCTGCTGCATGCGGAGCGACCATTGCTGGTCCCACGGCCGAGGAAGGCCGAGCGCCTCGTTCCAGGCCGGCAGCTGGACGGCGCGCGCCCGGGCCTTCTTGGACAGCGTGACCGCCAGCATCTCGATCAGGATGCGGTGGACGTTGTTCTCGGGCTGCTGCTCGGTCAGCCCGAGCGAGTTCACCTGGACGCCGTAGCGGAACATCCGCTTCTTCGGGTCCGTGATGCCGTAGCGCTCGGCCGTGAGCTCGTCCCAGAGCTCGGCGAAGGCCCGCATCTTGGCGATCTCCGTCACGAAGCGGAGCCCGGCATTGACGAAGAACGAGATGCGGGCGACCGCGTCCGCGAAGCCCGCCTCGTCGACCTCGCCCGAATCCCGAACCGTGTCCAGCACGGCGAGCGCGGTCGCGAGCGCGAAGGCGAGCTCCTGGACCGGCGTAGCGCCGGCCTCCTGCAAGTGGTAGGAGCAGACGTTAATCGGGTTCCATCTCGGCATCTCGCGGGTCGTGAACAGGATCACGTCCTTGATCAGCCGCATGGAGGGAGCGGGAGGGAACACGTAGGTGCCGCGCGACAGGTATTCCTTGATGATGTCGTTCTGTGTCGTGCCCTGGAGGGAGGTGCGATCCGCGCCCTGCTCCTCGGCGACCGCGAGGTAGAGCGCGAGCAGCCACGCGGCCGGCGCGTTGATGGTCATGGAGGTGTTCATGGTCGCGAGCGGAATGCTCTCGAAAAGGACCCGCATGTCGCCGAGATGCGCGATGGACACGCCGACCTTGCCCACCTCGCCACGGGCGAGCTGGTGGTCGGGGTCGTAGCCGGTCTGCGTCGGCAGGTCGAAGGCGATGGACAGCCCGGTCTGGCCCTTGGCGAGGTTTGAGCGGAAGAGCGCGTTCGACTCCGCCGCGTGGGAGTGGCCCGCATAGGTGCGGAAAATCCAGGGCTTATCGCGTTCGCCTTGCATGCCGCCGCCCCGCCAGTCGCCGTCCAGACTGCGCCGCCTTCGCGGCGCCATCGACCATGTGCCTACAGGTTTCGCATGTTGCTGTGCAACATTCCCGGCTTCAGTTAGGTTGCGCGCCAGCGGGCATGAGCGGGGATGCAGGGATGGCCGGACAGGCGTTGAGGAAGCTGGACGGGCCGAAGGACCTGTACGAACTCGGCGAGATCCCTCCGCTCGGCCACGTGCCCGAGCAGATGCATGCCTGGGTCATCCGCCGCGACCGGCACGGCCCGCCCGAGCTTTCGATGCAGCTCGAGGTCGTCCCGACCTGGACCATCGGCGACGACGAGGTGCTGATCCTGGTGATGGCGGCGGGCGTCAACTACAACGGCGTCTGGGCGGGCTTGGGCGAGCCGATCTCGCCCTTCGACGTTCACAAGGCGCCTTTCCACGTCGCCGGCTCGGACGCGGCCGGCATCGTCTGGGCGGTCGGCGCCAAGGTCAGGCGCTGGCAGGTCGGCGACGAGGTCGTCGTCCATTGCAACCAGGACGACGGCGACGACGAGGAATGCAACGGTGGCGACCCGATGCTGTCGCCCTCCCAGCGCATCTGGGGCTACGAGACCCCGGACGGCTCCTTCGGCCAGTTCTGCCGGGTGCAGTCGCGCCAGCTGATGCCGCGCCCGCGCCACCTCACCTGGGAGGAGAGCGCCTGCTACACGCTGACACTCGCCACTGCCTACCGCATGCTGTTCGGCCACCAGGGCCATCGCCTCCGGCCCGGCCACCACGTCCTCGTCTGGGGCGCGTCCGGCGGGCTCGGCGTGTTCGGCATCCAGCTCTGCGCCGCGTCCGGGGCGCACGCCGTCGGCGTCATGTCGGACGAGACCAAGCGCGACTACGTGCTCGGCCTCGGCGCGAAGGGCGTCATCAACCGCAAGGACTTCGACTGTTGGGGCCAGCTGCCGAAGGTCAACTCGCCCGAATACGCAACCTGGACCAAGGAAGCGCGAAAATTCGGCAAGGCGATCTGGGACGTCACGGGCAAGCGCGACGTCGACATCGTGTTCGAGCATCCGGGCGAGCAGACCTTCCCGGTCTCGACCCTGGTCGCGAAGCGCGGCGGCATGATCGTCTTCTGCGCCGGCACGACCGGCTTCAACATCACCTTCGACGCCCGCTACGTGTGGATGCGGCAGAAGCGCATCCAGGGCTCCCATTTCGCGAACCTCAAACAGGCGATGGCCGCGAACGAGTTCGTCATCGACCGCCGCGTCGACCCCTGCATGAGCGCCGTCTTCCCCTGGGCCGAGATCCCGCTCGCCCACACCCAAATGTGGAAGAACCAGCACCCGCCTGGCAACATGGCCGTGCTGGTCAATTCGCCCCGGCCCGGGCTGCGGACGCTGGAGGACGTGGTGGAGGCGGGCGCGGTTCCTACCCCGTGAAACAGGGAGGTACCCCGCGCCCATCCAGCGCGTCCTAGCTTCGCAGAGACGAAGCGATCTTCATCGGGAGAGAACGCCATGAGGATGCTCCAGATCGCCGTCGCCCTCGTAGCGCTCGCGTCTGCCGCGCAGGCGCAGCCCGCCGCTTATCCGACCCGGCCGATCACGGTGGTCGTCCCCTATGGGCCCGGCGGGCCGACCGACACGGTCGGGCGTATCGTCGCCGAGGCGATGGGCGCCGAGCTGGGCGAGCGCCTCATCGTCGAGAACGCCGCAGGAGCGGGCGGCACGGTCGGGGGGGCCCGGGTCGCGAACGCCGAGAAGGACGGCTACACGCTCCTCTTCAACCATATCGGCATGGCGACGGCCCCCGGCTTCTACCCCAATGCACCGGCCGATCCGGTGCGGGATTTCGAGCCGATCGGCCAGGTCGCGGATGTGCCGATGACGCTCATCGGCAGGAAGGACCTGGCTCCCGAGAACCTGTCGGCTCTGATCGCTTACGTGGAGGTGAATGGAAACAAGGTGACCCAGGCGCATGCCGGGCCGGGGACCGCCTCGTATCTCTGCTGGCTGCTCCTCCAGACCGCGACCGGAACCGAGGCGACGGGCGTCTCCTACAATCGCGGCTTCGCGCCCGCGATGATCGACCTCCTCGGCGGACGGGTCGATCTCATCTGCGACCAGACGAGCACGACGACGAACGCCATCACCAGCCGTGAGGTGAGGGCCTACGCCGTGACCACGCGCGACCGCCTCGGCACCCTCCCCGAGGTCCCGACGATGGATGAGGGCGGGGTGAAGGACTTCGAACTCGCCATCTGGCACGGCTTCTACGCCCCGAAGGGCACCCCGAAGCCGGTCATCGAGCGCCTGAGCCAGGCGCTCGGCAAGGCGCTTCGGAGCAAGCTCGTGGTCGAGCGCTACGGCCAGATCGGCGCCATCCCGGCCTCTCCGGAGGCTGCGACACCGGCCGGCCTCGCGACCAAGCTCGCCTCGGAGATCGCCCGCTGGACCCCCGTCATCAAGGCCTCGCAGGCGAAGTAGGAAGGCCGCGGCGGCTCCTCCCCCGCTCCGCGGGTAAGAACCGCGCCTATTGTCGGTCTCCTCCCCGCTCCCCCGCCAGCCACTCCACCGCCGCTCTCACCCCGGCCGCCCCATGCGGCACTCCGAGCTCGATGAAGGCCACCTCCAAAGCCGCGAGGCAGCCGAGGATCATGGGTTCGTTGAGGTCGCCGAGATGGCCGATCCGGAAGGCGCGGCCGGAGAGCGCGCCGAGGCCGCCTGCGACCGAGACGCCGAGGGTCTCGCGGGCATGGCTGCGGATGCGGTCGGCGTCGATCCCCTCCCTTGTCCGGATCGCCGTGACCGAGACGGAGCGCTCGCCCGGCACGGCGGCGTTGAACGACAGCGCGCCTGCCTCGCCCCACACCTCCACGGCGCGGTGCACGGCGCCCGCGAGGCGGCGGTGGCGGCGGAAGATCGCGGGAAGCCCCTCCTCCGCGATCATGTCGAGCGCGGCCCGCAACCCGAAGACGAGGTGCTCCGGCATGGTGCCGCAGAAGCTCCGGTAATTCTCCTCGGCGAGACGCGGCGCCCAATCCCAATAGCGATGCCGGCGGGCGAGGCCGGCCGAGACCGCGATCGCCCGGTCGCTCGCAGCCAGGATTGCGAGGCCCGGCGGGCACATCAACGCCTTCTGCGAGGCCGCGATGGCGACATCCACGCCCCACTCGTCCATCTCGAACGGCATGGCGGCGAGAGACGCGATCGTGTCGGCGACCAGCAGCGCCGGATGGCCGGCGGCGTCGATCGCCGCCCGCACCGCCGCGATGTCGCTCGCGACGCCCGTGCCGGTATCGACCTGGACGGCCAGAACCGCCTTGATCCGCCCTCCCCTGTCCTGTCGCAGGCGGTCCTCGATCTGACCGGGGTCGATCGCGTGCCGCCAATCCCCCTCCAGGCTGATCGTCTCGAGGCCGAGCGCGCGGGCATGATCCGCCCAGCTGTTCGAGAAATGGCCGACCTCGGGGACGAGGACCGCGTCTCCGGGCGCGCAGAGATTTGCGAGCGCCGCCTCCCAGCCGCCATGGCCGTTCGCCGCGTAGATGAAGACCTTGCCCTCGGTCCGGAACACTCCGGCCAGATCGGCGAAGCAGGATCGCGCGATCGCCTTCAGCCGGGAATCCACGAGGTCGAGCGGCTGGCGGTGCATCGCGGCCAGCACGCGGTCGGGGATATGCGTCGGTCCCGGCGAATGGAGGAACTCGTGGCCGTTCATGCCCAACCCTGCAAAGAGAACCGATTGCGGCTCTGGCGAGCGGGCTAGCCCCTTTTTCGGGGTTGTGCCACGTCACCGAGGCTCGAGAGAGCCGCCTGGCGTCATCGCGCTGAGAATGGCAGGGCTTGACCCGAGTTCACGCCGTGGCCAGACGGCGCTTGCGCGTGGGAAGGTCCGTGCTCGTGACCAGGCCTGCGCAGGCGGGAGGATGTGCTAGAGGCGGAATCAGCCGGCGCCGAGCGAGGTTGTCGCGGCCCGCTCGGCTGGAAGGCTCAACAGGATGGGCGGGGGAGAAAGCGTCGGGATGACGGCATGTTGCGCCACAGCCGTCCTGCGGGGCGAGCGATGATCGGCGCCGCAACGGCGGAGCCCATCGAGTCCCGGCCGATTCCCGCGATGCCGCCCCGTCCCCATCGCCGCCTGTCGGCCTGGGAGCTCCTCAAGACCGCGTCCAAGAATTCGCTCGCGATCTGCGACGAGGAACTCTTCGACGAGCTGATCGTGTCCCGGTGGTACCTTCTGCAGCCGGTCATTTTCGTCAGCGATCCGGTCGGGATCAAGCGCGTCCTGACCGACCAGTTCGACAACTACCCCCGGGTCTCCTCCATTCGCCGGCTGTTCGAGGTCGAGCTGCGAACGGGAACGCTGGCCAGCGAGGGCGAGACGTGGTGGCGGCATCGGCTCGTCTCGACGCCCAGCATCGACGGCCGCGCGCTCCGCCCGGACGTGCCGGGCCTGATCGCGCTCGCCGAAACCCTCGCCGAAGCCCTCGGACCCGGCCCGCAGGCTCCCCAGATCGATCTGGAGAAGACCCTCGTCGAGCTCGCCGCGCCCTTGTGGAACCACGTTGTCACGGGAGGGGACCCGGCCGGGCTGCCCATCCTGTCCTGGCTCTCGAAGGTCCCACGCAAGCCGCGTTTGTCCGATCTCCTGCCCAAGCCGAAATGGCTCGCGGACCTCATCGTCCGGCCCCACCGGGACCCCAGGATCGGCCGGCTCGACACCCAGCTCCGCGCCATGATCGATGCGCGCAGGGAGGAGCGTTACGCGGGCTCCAAGGACCTTCTCTGGAGGCTCGCGCAAGGACGGGACCGGGAGATCGGCGAAGCGTTGCCGGCCTCGGAGGTGCGCGACGAAGCCGCGAGCATCATCGCGGGCGGCGGTTCGACGTCTAGCCGCGCCCTGACCTGGATGTGGTACCTCCTCGCCCACCATCCGGAGGTGGAGAGCAGGCTTCATGCCGAGCTCGACACGGTCCTCGGCGGGCAGCCGCTTCGTCCGGAGCAGATCAGCGAGCTGCCCTATACCCGCCGGGTGCTCGAAGAGGTGATGCGGCTCTACCCGCCCATCCCGGCCATCCTGCGCCAGGCGAAACGGGCTGACACGGTGTGCGGGCATCGCGTTCCGCGCGGCGCGATCGTCATCGTGATGCCCTGGATCGTCCATCGCCACAGGAAGCTCTGGAGCGATCCGGACCGGTTCGATCCGGACCGGTTCACCCCCGAGAACAGCGTCGGGCGCCCTCGCCTCGCCTACCTTCCCTTCGCGACCGGTCCGCGGGTCTGCGTCGGCGCGACCTTCGCGATGACGCACATGTTGATTGTCACGGCCGCGCTGGCGCGCCGCTTCCGAGTGCGTCTCGCGTCCGACAAGCCGGTCGTCCCCTACGGGGCCATCAGCCTGCAACCCCGGGGCGGGTTGCGGGTCACGCTCGAGCGGCGCTGAGGAGCGGGTGCGCCTTCAGGGGGCGTAATTCACGTCGGTCGGAACCTTCGGCTTCATCGCCTCGGCGAGCCGGCGTCGCCGCGACGCGATCAGGATCCCGTTCACCTCGCCCCCGAACAGGAACATGGCGGCGAGCCAGTACAGGAAGACGAGCGCCACCATCGCGGTCGCGAGCCCGCCATAGGTCGACACGTAGGTGAAGGAGAAGTTGTCGAGGTACCAGCCGAAGCCGAGACCGCCGAGCAGCCAGAGCACGAGCGTCGTTGTGATGCCCGGCACGATGTCCCGGAAGCGGCGCCGTCCGGCCGCGATGAACTTGTGCGCGATGGCGAGGGTGCCGATGATCAGCGCGGTCGCAACCGAGAGCCGGAGCAACGTCACCGTCAGATTGAAGGCGCTGAGCTCGGGCACGAGATTGATCGCGCCCCGCCAAATCAGCGGCCCGAGCACGACCAGGAACGCGAAGGCCAGCATCGCGAAGGCGCCGAGGATCACGTAGACGATCGATTCGAGCCGCGTCAGCCACCACGGCCGCATCTCCGGCTTGTCGTAGGCGCGGTTCAGCCCAACCCGCAGGCTCTCGACCCCCGACGACGAGAAGTAGATGGCCAGGATCGCGCCGTAAGTCAGGACGTCACCTCGGCTCTGGGACAGAACCGTCCGGACCTCGCCCGCGATCGGTCCCGAGACCTCCTTCGGCCACGCCTCCAGGATCAGGTTCGCGGCCTCGTCCGCGAGCGGCGCCGAGCCGAAAAGCGGCGCGAGCGCGGTCAGGAGGATGAGGAACGGAAACATCGACGTCAGGACCGAGAGCGCGATGTGGCTCGCGATCGCCCAGCCGTCATGGGTGACGAAGCGCTGGAAGGCCAGCGCGAAGATGTCGAGGGCGGCGATCGGGCGCAACAGGGTCAATTCTCGGCCCGGACATGGCAGCGCATGGCGGCGGGTGCAAGTTGCGGATCAGCGACAGGACGGGCGCGCTGGGCCTTCCTGGGCCTTCCTGGCCGGCTTTGACAGCGGCCGCCGCCGCGTGTGAGGCCGGCATTCCGATCTCCGCCTCGGTGCTGCGGCGATGTCGCCCTCCGTCGTCTCCTTCGTCATCCCGGCCGTCTTCGTCTTCCTGTGGGCAACCGGCTTCGTCGTCGCCCGCTTCGTCGTGCCGTACGTCGACCCGATGACCTTCCTGACGGCCCGGTTCGTGATCGCGGCCGCGATGCTGGCCGGTGTGGCGGTCATTGCCCGCGCCCCGTGGCCGATCACGGCCCGGGCCTGGCGGGACGTGCTCATCGCCGGCCTCCTCATGCAAGGGGTGTATCTCGGCGGCGTCTTCTGGGCTGTGGCGCACGGCCTGCCGGCCGGCGTCTCGGCGCTGATCGCCGCGACGCAACCGCTGTTGACGGCACTGCTGGCGAAACCGCTGCTCGGGGAGACGGTCTCGCGCGGTCGGTGGATTGGGGTCGCGATCGGATCGGCGGGAGTGGCCCTCGTGCTGATGCCTCGGCTCGGCGGTCGCGACGCCTATCCCGCCGCCGCCCTCGCGGCCTCCGCGATCAGCGTGCTCGGCATAACATTCGGAACGATCTGGCAGAAGCGGACAGGAGCGGCCGGCGATCTCCGCACCGGCACGGCGATCCAGTTCGGGGGGTCGGCTCTCCTGGCATTCGCCGTCGCCCTTCTTACCGAGAGCGGCCGCTTCGAGTCCCGGCTGGAGGTCTGGCTCGGCTTCGCGTGGTCGATCTTCGGCCTGTCGATCGGGGCCGTGGGACTGCTCCTCGTCATGATCCGCCGCTCCGCGGTGGTCGGGGTCGCGTCGCTCCTGTTCCTCGTCCCGCCGGTTGCGGCGTTGCTGGGCTACGTGTTCTTTCGCGAGACACTCACCGCCGTGCAGTTCGTCGGGGTCGCTGTCGCCACGCTCGGCGTCGCCTTGGCGAGCCGCGGCTGAGCTGCGGCGCGGCGACGGTCCCCCTAGTCGGGCCGCCCTCGCCCGAGTATCTCGACGTCCATCATGTCCGCTGCCCCCCACGTCTCCACAGGCTCTGGATCCGATCTCAACACGGCCGCGCAGGCGGCCGTGAGGAGCGCGGACGCGTTCGTCGCGGAAGCGAGCCGCCGGGTCAGGGCGCTCGTGACCGAAAACGGCCGGCTTTCGCCACCGCTCGTCGATCGGGAGCAGCATACGGCGCATGCTCTGGCCTGGGCGGCCACCTACGCGGCCGCCTTGCGCGAACTCGCGGCTTATGCGGGACGAATGACCGTGGAGGGGCGGCTCGGCGAGACCGAAACCCTCCTCATCCGGATCGGGATGGGGGAGTATCTCGACCAACTCTTCTCGGGCATCCCGATGAGCCAGCTCGAGACCGCGCGCCCCGCGAGCCTGCAGCTGTCGAGACATGACGTCGGCTCCTTCCGGACCGAGGCCGTCGAGACACTGATCGAGACCGGCAACACGGCTGAGAACCGGGCGCGACTCGTGGCGCTGTTGCGCGAGGGTACGGTCGAGGATGCCGGGCTCGACGACACGCTGGAGGCCATTCGGGGCGAGATGCGTCGCTTCGCCGATAAGGAGGTCGCCCCGTTCGCGCAAGGCTGGCACCTGCGCAACGAATACATCCCGATGAGCGTGATCTCCCAGATGTCCGAGCTGGGGGTGTTCGGGCTGACGATCCCGGAGCGATATGGCGGCCTAGGTCTCTCCAAGGTCGCGATGTGCGTCGTGTCGGAAGAGCTGTCGCGCGCCTATATCGGGGTCGGATCGCTCGGCACCCGCTCTGAGATCGCGGCCGAACTGATCATCGCGGGCGGGACCGACGAGCAGCGCGATCGCTTCCTGCCAAAAATCGCCTCCGGCGAGGTCCTGCCGACCGCGGTGTTCACCGAGCCGAACACCGGCTCCGATCTCGCCTCCCTGCGCACGCGCGCCGTCCTGGAGGGCGATGCCTGGCGCGTTTTCGGCAACAAGACCTGGATCACGCATCCGGTTCGCGCCGACCTGATGACGCTCCTCGTGCGCACCGACCCGAACGCGCCAGGCTATCGCGGCCTCTCGATCCTGCTCGGCGAGAAGCCGCGGGGCTCGGACGAGGACCCGTTCCCGGTCGATGGACTGACGGGCGGCGAGATCGAGGTGCTCGGCTATCGAGGCATGAAGGAGTACGAGCTGGCGTTCGACGGCTTCGCGGTCGCCTCGTCAAACCTTCTCGGGGGCGAGGAGGGGCAGGGCTTCCGCCAGCTCATGCAAACGTTCGAGTCGGCCCGCATCCAGACGGCGGCCCGCGCGGTCGGGGTGGCGCAATCAGCGCTTGATGTCGCCCTGCGCTACGGGCAGGAGCGGCAGCAATTCGGCCGACCGCTGATCGATTTTCCGAGGGTCTCGGACAAGATCGCCCTGATGGCGACCGAGATTCACGTCGCCCGCCTCCTCACTTATTTCGCGGGCCGCAGCAAGGATGAGGGCCGGCGTTGCGATCTCGAGGCCGGGATGGCCAAGCTGTTGGCAGCGCGCGTGGCCTGGTCGGCGGCCGACAACGCCGTCCAGATCCATGGCGGCAACGGTTTCGCCCTGGAATACCCGGTGAGCCGCATCCTGTGCGACGCCCGCATCCTCTCGATCTTCGAAGGCGCCGCCGAAATCCAGGCCCAGGTGATCGCCCGGCGGCTTCTGGAAACCCAGTAGCCGGAAGCCAAGCAGGTCACGTCGACGCAGCTACTTCGTGATCTTCACCGAAACAGGGTCGCTGCCGGGAAAGGACTCGTCGACCGCATTGTCGAGCTTTGCGTCGAGATTGTCCTTGGCGTTCTCCGGAAGTTTCCGGTCTGCGTCGCCGGCGCTCTTCCCACCCTCGACCTGCTTCGTGGTCTCCTCGACTTTCGTCGTCGTCGTTCGGCTTACGTCCGTGGCCATCGCTACCTCCCGGCCACAATGTCGGTGGCCTTCTCGCATCAACGCCTCACGGTGGCATACGATCCGCCGCGATGGTCAGGCGACCACCGCGGCGAAGGAGTGGCTCAGGCCAACTTCTTCAGGTCGCCCAGCAGCACAAGGTGCTCCTTGATCATGCCGCGGGCGAGCTTGGCGATGCTGACATGCTCGCGGTTCTTGCCCATCTTGAGGTAGTCCTCCTGGATCGCCAGCAGCTTCTCGTGCCCCTCCGTCTGCGCCATCACGAACAGGCGGTCGAACTCCGCGCCGGCCTTCATCCCCTTCATCTTCTCGATCATCTCGGCCGATTTCGCGTCGGGCTTCGGCGGCGCCATGTTCGGGTCCATCGACTTCAGGATCTCGGCGATGGTGGTCTGCTCGTCGTGCTCGAACTTCGCGAAGTCCTTGACCTTGGCGTTCGTCGCTTTCTGCAGCCCCGCATCGGCCATCATCAGCGAGGCCGCGCCGGCCATCGCGGTCTTCATCGCGTGATCCATCTCGGCCTGACCCATGGCGTTCCCGCCAGCGGTCGGGGCGGCCGTCGGCGTCATGGGGGCGGTCGCCTGAGCGAGAACGGGGCTCGCGCCCGCGGCGGCCATTAGGCTGAGCAACAACAACCGTCGGTCCATGGACATGTCCTCCGGCTGACGCAGGTTCATCGGCGACGGTGCGAGAACGCCGGCGTTCGCGCGATTGTTTCCGTCCGCGGGCGAACGGGAGGGCCGCCTCTCGGAACCGTGAGCTAGCGCGCGAGGGCCGCCCGGATCAGGGCCATGCCATCCGCGCTCGCCCATTCCGCCCAACCCGCGAGCCGCCCAAGCCGGCACCCATCGGGACCGATCAACAGCGTCGTCGGGAGACCCTCGGCTTCGCCCGCCTTCCTTAGATCCTGGAAGATCTTGGCTTCCGGGTCGGAATAGCGGGTGAGGTGGAGGATGCCTGCCTCGTCCAACCATCGTTTCGGCCGCTCGAAGTCCCGCGTGTCGATGTTGACCGCCACAACCTCGAAACGAGCTCCGCCGACTTCCTTCTGCAGCCGATCGAGGGCGGGCATCTCACGTTTGCAGGGCTCGCACCACGTGGCCCACAGGTTCAGAAGAACCGTGCGGCCCCGGAACGACGCGAGGGTCACGCTGTCTCCGCCCGGCGTCCGAAACGAGATGTCGGTTGCGACAGCAGGTCTCGCCGCTACTTCGAAGGCGGCGACTTCGCCTCGGCTCAGCGGCGCAAGCCGGTCGAGCGTGGCGGCCGAGCCCGCGCAGGCGCCGGGACCTCCATTTCCCCAAAGGTGAGCCGTCCCGTATAGCGCCGAGGCAGCGGCCACGAGCGCGACGGCTCCGCCGAAAACGGCCCGGCGGGCCTTATCTGTCATGGAAGAAGAGCCTCGGACATGAGCAACCGGATGTGGGGCGGCCGCTTCGAGAGCGAGCCCGCAGCGATCATGGAGGAGATCAACGCCTCGATCGACTTCGACAAGCATCTCGCCGCCCAGGACGTCCGCGGCTCACTGGCGCATGCCGCGATGCTGGCCGAAACAGGGATCCTGTCCCCCGCCGAAGCGGAGTCGATCGCGACCGGCCTCACCGCCATAGGGGCCGAGATCGCCCGAGGCGAATTCACCTTCGCACGCGCGCTCGAGGACATCCACATGAACGTGGAAAGCCGCCTGACGGAACGGATCGGCGAGGCGGCGGGGCGCCTTCACACCGCGCGCTCGCGCAACGACCAGGTCGCCACGGACATGAAGCTGTGGGTCCGTGACACGATCGATGGCCTGGACGGGCAATTCGCCGACCTTCAGCACGCCTTCGCCGAAAAGGCGCTCGCCTTCGCGGACGCCGTCATGCCGGGCTTCACCCATCTGCAATCGGCCCAGCCTGTCACGCTGGGCCACCATCTGCTCGCCTATGTGGAGATGATCGCGCGTGACCGAGGCCGCTTCGCGGATGCGCGACGGCGGCTGAACGAGTGCCCGCTCGGCGCCGCCGCGCTGGCCGGCACGTCCTTCCCGATCGACCGTCACATGACGGCCACGAGCCTCGGCTTCGACCGCCCGACGGCGAACTCGCTCGATTCCGTCTCCGACCGCGACTTCGTGCTGGAGGCGCTCGCCGCCGCGTCCATCGCGGCGGTCCATCTGTCGCGCTTCGCGGAAGAGATTGTCTTGTGGACGACCCCCCAGTTCGGATTCGTGCGGCTCTCGGACGCGTTCACCACCGGCTCGTCCATCATGCCTCAGAAGCGCAATCCGGACGCCGCCGAGCTCGTGCGCGGGAAGACGGGGCGGGTTGTCGGCGCCCTCCAGGCCCTCCTGATCGTCCTGAAGGGTCTGCCGCTCGCCTATGGCAAGGACATGCAGGAGGACAAGGAAGGAGCGTTCGACGCAATGCACACCTTGTCGCTCTGCATCGCGGCCACGGCCGGGATGGTGCGTGACATGGACCCGGACCGGGAGGTCATGCGCCGCTGGGCGGGAGCCGGGTACGCGACCGCGACCGACCTCGCCGACTGGCTCGTTCGCGTCCTCGGGCTGCCGTTTCGCGAAGCGCATCACGTCACGGGTCGGCTGGTCGGGAACGCTTCGGCCCGGGGGATCGGGCTTGACGGGCTGTCCCTTGCGGACATGCAAGCCGTCGAGCCGCGGACCACCGCGGCGGTCTTCGACGTGCTCGGCGTCGACGCCTCCATCCGGAGCCGCACCAGCCATGGCGGGACCGCGCCGGACAACGTTCGATCTCAGGCGGAGGCGTGGCTGTCGCGTTTGCCGGCCGCCGCTCCGGCCTGACCGGCGGAAGCCGGGCTCGCCTCCCGCGAAGCCTTGTGCTTTACCACCCCGAATTCGGAGCGCCTGAATGCCCCCTCGCCTCACGTCCGTAGGACGCGGCCCTCTCATTCTCGCCATGATTGCGGGCGTGGCGGCGCTCAGCCTTGGCGGGTGCGGCCGCCGCGGCCAGCCGGAGCCGCCGGGCCAAGCCTCTGGCGCGCCGGCTGCTGCGCCACGGCGCGCGGCCTCGGCCAACGCAGCGGCGGCCAGTCCGACCACGCTTGCGACACGGCCTCAGGCTCTCGTCGAGAACACCCCGGATGACGAGACCGGGTCCGAGGATCAAGCCGCCAGCGTGTCTCCCCAGCCGACGCCCGGGCCGGCCACCCGGCGGCGCCGGCCCTACGACGTCCCGAAACAGCCCTTCATTCTCGACCCGCTGCTCTGAGCGGCGGGGGTAGCAGCGGCTAGGGCGCATGCACCACTTCACCTACAAGGACGGTGTTCTCCATGCGGAGGCGGTCGACCTTCGGGCCCTCGCCGAATCCGTAGGAACGCCGCTCTACTGCTACTCCACGGCCACCCTGGAGCGGCATTATCGTGTGTTCACGGAGGCGTTCGCGGATACGGACACGCTCGTCTGCTTCGCCGTGAAGGCCAATTCCAACCAGGCCGTGCTGACGACGGTGGCGCGACTCGGGGCCGGGATGGACATCGTGTCCGAGGGAGAGCTGCGGCGCGCGCTCGCGGCCGGAACCTCGCCTGAGCGGGTCGTGTTCTCCGGCGTCGGGAAGACCCGAACCGAGATGGCGGCCGCGCTCGATGCCGGCATCTTATGCTTCAACGTCGAGAGCGAGCCGGAGATGGAGGCGCTCTCGGAGGTGGCCGTCTCGAAAGGCCGCACCGCCCCGATCTCGATCCGGGTGAACCCGGACGTGGATGCGAAGACCCATGCCAAGATCTCGACCGGAAAGGCCGAGAACAAGTTCGGCATCCCGATCTCACGCGCTCGCGACGCCTACGCGGTTGCGGCCCGGCTGCCCGGCCTTCGGGTGGCGGGCGTCGACATGCACATCGGTAGCCAAATCACCGATCTCGGGCCCTTCGCCGACGCGACCGAGTTGCTGGCGGAGCTGGCGCGAGATCTGATGAGCGAAGGCCACGCGCTCAGCCATCTCGATCTCGGCGGCGGTCTCGGCATCCCGTACCGGAAGGAGGATCCGCCGCCGCCGAACCCGCAGGCCTATGCCGAGATGATCATCGCGAGGACGCGGCATCTCGGCTTGAAGCTCGTGTTCGAGATCGGCCGCATGATCGCGGGCAATGCCGGCATCCTGTTGACCCGCGTTACATACGTGAAGCGAGGCGAGAGCCGCGTGTTCGTCATCGTAGATGCCGGGATGAACGATCTCATCCGCCCGACGCTGTATGACGCCCATCACGATATCGTGCCCGTGATCGAGCCGTCACCCCGAACGCCCCTGGTCCTTGCCGACGTGGTCGGGCCTGTTTGCGAGACGGGAGACTATCTCGCCCTCGGCCGCGAACTGCCGGCGATCCGGGCCGGCGAGCTCCTGGCCGTGATGACGGCCGGAGCGTATGGCGCGGTCCAGGCCGGGACCTACAACACGCGCCCGCTCGTGCCGGAGGTGCTGGTCCGCGGAGATCTGCACGCGGTGGTGCGGCCGAGACAAACGCTCGAGCAGCTCATCGGGCTCGACCGCAATCCGGATTGGCTTACCTGACAGCCAAGCCGCGCCATTCGGCTGCACTGGCCAGTCGGCGCGGACATGATATCGTCCGGCCATGAGTCACACGGGTCCCACTTCTTCCCGCCTCGCCTGATGGTTCGATTTCGGGCCAAGCCGGAGCGACCGGCCGAGGCTGGACGCAACGCCCGGAGCCAGCTCGGCGAGCTGGTCGGTCGGGCCCGGATTGCGCTCGCTTGGGAGCGGGCCTGGCCGCGGCTTTGGGCGCCCATCGCGGTGGTTCTTCTCTTCTTGGTCGCCTCCTGGCTCGGGCTCTGGCTCGACCTGCCGCCCGTCGGCAGGCAGGCCGGGCTGGCGGCATTTGCGGTCGTGCTCGCGGCTTCGCTTCTTCCTATTCTGCGCTTTCGATCACCCATCCGAGCCGAGGCGCTCGACCGGGTCGACCGCGATTCGGGAACCGGGCACAGGCCGGCCCGGGCCTTGGAAGACACGCTGGCGCTTGGCGCCGAAGATCCGGGCGCGCGAGCGCTTTGGGTCCTCCATCTGCGCAGGGCTGAGCTGGTCGTTCGTTCGCTTCGCGTCGCCCGGCCCCGTCCCGGGATGGCTCGTCGCGATCCTTCGGCCTTGCGGGCCGCCGGATTGGTTGCCGCGGCGGCGGCGGCCTTCGTGGCCGGGCCCGAGATCGGCACCCGCCTCGGAGCGGCCTTCGATTGGCGAGGCCCTCAGGTTCCCGGCCCGCTCTTTCGGATCGACGGCTGGATCGACCCGCCGCTCTATACCCGCCTTCCGCCGCTCATGATCGACCTTGGGGTCGGCGAGCAGCGCCTGAAGGCGCCCGTCGGCTCGACCGTCGTGGTCCGCGTTGCGGGACGCGGCGAGGCGACGCTGTCGGCCGGCCGGGGCCTCGTCGCCTTGAAGGCCGCGGAGACCGGGAAGCCGGACCTTCGCGAGGAGCGCTTCAAGGTGACCGAGACTGCGGAGCTCCTGATCAAGTCGGGGCTCGCGGCTCGCACCGGCATGCCGGGTGGGATGTGGCTCGCGATCGAGGCCATTCCGGACCATGCGCCTGAGATCTCGGTGTCTGGACCTCCCGAGACGAACGCTCGTGGGACCTTCACGCTCGCCTATCGGGCGAAGGACGATTACGGCATCGCGAGCGCCGAGGCGCGGATCGAACGCCCCGATGCCGCGAATGGCCGGCGCTCGCTCGTCCCCGCGCCGACGGTGGTGCTTCAGCTCCCGTCCGACCACCGCTCCGGAGAAGAGTCGAAGACCACCGCCGACCTCACCGAGCATCCCTGGGCCGGGGCTCGCATCCGCTTGACGCTCGTCGCTCGCGACGAGGCCGAGCAGGAGGGCCGCAGCGCTCCGGTCGAGTTCACGCTGCCGCAGCGACCGTTCACGAAGCCGCTCGCCAAGGCGCTTGTCGAGCAGCGCCGCGCCGTCATCCTCGATCCGGATAACAGGCGCCCGGTCCAGACGGCGCTCGACGCCCTCCTGATCGCACCGGAGCAGTTCACCCCCGAATGGGGGGTATTCCTCGGCCTGAAGCTCGCGACCGATCGGTTCCGGATCGCCCGAACCGATGCGGACCTGACCGAGGTCGCCGAATGGCTCTGGGCCATGGCGCTTCAGATCGAGGAGGGCGATCTGTCGGAGGCCGAGCGCGAGCTTCGGGCCGCGCAGGAGCGCCTGCGCGAAGCGATGGAACGAGGCGCCGACCCGAAGGAGATGGCCCGGCTGACGGAGGAGCTCCGCCGCGCCATGGACCGCTTCCTCCGCGAATTCGCCCAGCAGATGCGCAACGATCGTCGTGCCGGCGAGACGCCGCCGCCCGGCACGGAGCGCATGATCACGCAGAACGACCTGAACCGCATGCTCCAGGAGATGCAGGACGCGATGCGGCGGGGCGACATGGCGGAAGCGCAACGGCTGCTCGATCAGCTGAAGAACATCTTCGAGAACCTCCGCACGGCACGGCCGAACAGCCGCATGAGCGATCCCATGGCTCGGGAGATGAACCGGCAGATGGAGGAGCTCGACGCGCTGACGCGTGAGCAGCAACAGCTTCGCGACGAGACCTACAGGCAGGGGCAGAACCGACGCGCCCAGCCGGGTCAGCGACCCGGGCCGGGGCAAAGAGGCCAGCGGGGACAGCGCGGCCAGCAAGGCCAGGGGCAAGAGGGCCAGGACGGAGAGGGTCAGGATCAGGCCGAGAACGGCCAAGGGGGCGGGGAGGGCCAGGGAATGGGCCAGCGGCAGCAGGCCTTGCGGGAGCGCCTGGAGCAGCTTCAGCGCCGCATGCGCGGCATGGGGATGAGGGGTGAGCAGGGGCTCGGCGAGGCCGAGGATGCGATGCGCGACGCCGAGGGCCAGCTCGGCCAAGGCCGCGACGGCCAGGCTGTCGACAGCCAGGGTCGTGCTCTCGAGGGTCTGCGGCGCGGCGCCCAAGGCATGGCTCAGCAGATGCAGCGCATGATGGGCGAGAACGACGGCAACGAACAGGGCGGCGAGCCGGGGGGGCCGGGCAATCCGCAAGGTCGAGCGTCAAACGATCCCCGCAACGACGACCCGCTCGGACGCCCGACTCGCTCGCGCGAGTTCTCCGACGGGCGGGTCCGGATCCCAGGAGCGGACGAATCCGCCGTGGAACGCGCGCGCCGCATCCTCGACGAGCTTCGTCGCAAGCTCGGCGACCCGCTTCGGCCGCGCGACGAGCTGGACTATTTCGAGCGGCTCCTTCGGCGGAACTAGCGAAACCGTGTATCGGGCCACGTCATGAGCGGTTCCAACATCATCGTCACCCTCGCCATAGGGGTGGTCGCGATCGTCCTCCTGATGGGGCTCGTGAATATGATGCGCGGGGGCAGCCCGGCTCGGTCCCAGCAGCTCATGCGGATGAGGGTGATGCTGCAGTTCGGAGCGATCGTGGTGATCATGGTCGTGATCTGGGCGAAAAGCTCGAGCTAGCATCGTCGCTGGGCCGGAGCTCGAAGGATGCCGCCGTGGTTGCGCTGAACCGAATCTACACCCGCGCGGGCGACGGCGGCCTGACGCAACTCGCCGATGGCGAACGCCGACCCAAGCACGACCTCCGCATCGAGGCGTACGGGACGGTGGACGAGACGAACGCCGGCGTTGGCCTTGCGCGTCTGCATACCGCCGGGGACGGCGACACCGATGCGATCCTCGGCCGGATCCAAAACGACCTCTTCGATCTTGGGGCGGACCTCGCGACGCCGCCCGGCGAGGGGCCGCCGAAGCGGGAGCAGCTCCGTGTCCTCGACAGTCAGGTCGACCGCTTGGAGCGGGAAATCGACGGCATGAACGCCGTTTTGTCGCCCCTGCGTTCCTTCGTCCTGCCTGGCGGAACGGCCGCGGCCGCTCATCTTCACCTCGCGAGAACGATCTGCCGGCGGGCCGAGCGCCTCGTCGTGGCCCTTGCCGAGCGGCCGGAGGAGCGGGTGTCACCGACAGCCGTCAAATACCTCAACCGCTTGTCCGACCTCCTCTTCGTCGCGTCCCGCCACGTGAACCGGCGCGGCGAGGGAGACGTGCTTTGGGTCGCCGGCCAGAACCGCTGAGCGCCCGCCGGCTGCTCTCGGGGAGGCCTCTCGTTGCAAAAGTAACCGCGCGTCTTTACCGTCCCTCGCCTCCATGCTCTTGAGGGCGCAAGCCCAAACGGCCGGCAGGGAACGGCCGGCGCCCATCAGGGACGATGTTCGATGAAGGTCCTCGTGCCCGTGAAGCGGGTTGTCGATTACAACGTCAAGGTCCGGGTGAAACCCGACGGCTCGGGCGTCGAACTCGCGAACGTGAAGATGTCGATGAACCCCTTCGACGAGATCGCCGTCGAGGAGGCGATCCGGCTCAAGGAGAAGGGCAAGGTTACGGAGATCGTCGCCGTGTCCATCGGCCCGCAGCAGGCGCAGGAGACGATCCGGACCGCTCTCGCGATGGGCGCCGACCGAGGAATCCTGGTGAAGGTCGAGGGCATCGTCGAGCCGCTTGCGGTTGCAAAAATCCTGAAGGCGATCGTGGCCGAGGAAAGCCCTGGTCTCGTGATCCTCGGCAAGCAGGCGATCGACGACGACGCGAACCAGACCGGCCAAATGCTGGCGGCCCTCCTCGGTTGGCCGCAGGGTACCTTCGCGTCGAAGGTCGAGATCGGGGATGGCTCGGTCGACGTGACCCGCGAGGTCGATGGCGGTCTGCAGACGCTCACCCTGAAGATGCCGGCCGTGGTCACGACCGATCTGCGCCTTAACGAGCCGCGCTATGCGTCGCTCCCGAACATCATGAAGGCCAAGAAGAAGCCGATCGCCGAGAAGAGCGCCGCTGACCTAGGGGTCGACGTCTCGCCGCGCCTCAAGGTCCTGAAGACGGTCGAGCCCGGCGGCCGCAAGGCCGGCGTCAAGGTCGGCTCGGTGGCCGAACTCGTGGACAAGCTGAAGAACGAAGCCGCCGTTCTCTGAACGTGCGCCAGAGGTCGAGATCATGACGACGTTGCTCCTCGCCGATCACGACAACACCGTCGTGTCCGACGGCTCCCGAAAGGCGCTGACGGCCGCCAAAGCGCTCGGCGCGCCCGTTCACATCCTCGTCGCCGGCTCGGACGCGGCCGCGCAATCGGCCGCGAAGCTCGACGGCGTCGAGAAGGTGCTGTCGGTGACCGACGCGCGCTACGAGCACCAGCTGGCCGAGTCCCTGGCCGCTCTGGTCGTGTCGCTGGCCGGTCCCTACGACGCGATCGTCGCGCCGGCGACGACGACCGGCAAGAACGTCCTGCCCCGCGTCGCTGCTCTCCTTGACGTGATGCAGGTGTCCGACGTCACGAAGATCATCTCGCCCGACACGTTCGAGCGCCCGATCTACGCCGGAAACGCTACGCAAACGGTTCAGGTCACCGACGGCAAGAAGGTCATGACGATCCGAACCTCCGCCTTTCAGGCGGCCGGCGACGGCGGATCGGCGCCGGTCGAAGCCACGCAGGCTGCCGACGATGCAGGCTTATCCACCTTCAAGGGCGAGGAGATCGTGAAGCTCGATCGGCCGGAGCTCACGGCCGCGAAGATCATCATCTCGGGCGGGCGCTCGATGGGCTCCACGGACAACTTCAAGACCTATATCGAGCCGATTGCGGACAAGCTCGGAGCCGCGATGGGGGCCTCGAGGGCGGCCGTGGATGCCGGCTACGCGCCGAACGACTGGCAGGTCGGTCAGACCGGCAAGGTCGTGGCCCCTGATCTCTACATCGCGGTCGGCATCTCGGGCGCCATCCAGCACCTCGCCGGCATGAAGGATTCGAAGGTGATCGTCGCGATCAACAAGGACGAGGAAGCCCCGATCTTCCAGATCGCCGATTACGGCATGGTCGGCGACCTCTTCAAGCTTCTGCCCGAGCTCGATCAGGAACTCGGCAAGGCTAAACTTTGAGAACCGACCGGCTCGACCTTCGCCCGGGCGACGGGGCGCACATGGCCCACGACATCAAGACCGTCGGGGTGATCGGCGCCGGCCAGATGGGCAACGGCATCGCCCATGTCTGCGCGCTTGCCGGCCTCGAGGTGCGCCTGAACGACCTCTCGGAGGAGAAGATCCGGCAGGGTCTCGCGACCGTGAACGGCAACCTCGCGCGACAGGTCTCCAAAGGCGCGATCGGCGACGACGACCGTCAGGCGGCGCTCGGCCGTATCCGGCCCGCCCGTGACTTCGAGAGCCTGGCCGAATGCGACCTCGTGATCGAGGCCGCGACGGAGAATGAGGCGGTCAAGCGCAAGATCCTGGTCGAGCTCTGCCCGGCCCTGCCGCCGAAGACGATCCTGGCGACAAACACGTCATCCATCTCGATCACGCGCCTCGCCGCCGCCACGGATCGGCCGGAGCGGTTCATCGGTATTCATTTTATGAATCCTGTTCCGGTGATGCAGCTCGTCGAGCTGATCCGCGGCATCGCGACCGAGGACCCGACCTTCGAGGCTGCCAAATCCTTCATCGGCAAGCTCGGCAAGACGACCACGACCTCCGAGGACTTTCCGGCCTTCATCGTCAACCGCATCCTCCTGCCGATGATCAACGAGGCGATCTACGTCCTCTATGAGGGCGTCGGCTCGGTCGATTCGATCGATACGGCCATGCGGCTCGGGGCCAACCACCCGATGGGTCCGCTTCAGCTCGCGGATTTCATCGGGCTCGACACCTGCCTATCGGTGATGCAGGTCCTCCACGACGGCCTCGCGGATACCAAGTACCGGCCCTGCCCTCTTCTCGTGAAATACGTCGAGGCCGGCTGGCTCGGCCGCAAGGCGAAGCGCGGCTTCTACGACTATCGCGGCGAGCACCCGGTGCCGACGCGCTGACGTCCTTGTCTGAGGTGACGGCCGAGCAGGCTGATGACCAGCGAAGTTTGCGGATGTTCCTTGCGGACATGCAGTCTCAGAGTCCGGTCCGAAATTCATGACAGACGGGCCAAGCGGCGGGTAAGCAGCATGACCGAGGCGGCATAGAGGAAGGCGCGCGCGGAGGCGAGGGTCGCTTCCGGGTCCTTCCAGAGCCGCCGGTTTCGGCTGATCCAGGCGAAGAACCTCTCGACCACCCAGCGGCGCGGGTGGACCGCGAAGCCGACCTGATCGGCGGGCTTCCTGACGATCTCGATGGTGATCGAGGTAGCCGTGGCAGGCCCGTCTCCGGCGAAGCCCATGTCCGCGAAGGCCTTGGCGATGAACGGGAACGAGCGCCGCGACAGGCGCAGCACGAACGGCGCGCCGTCTCGATCCTGAACGTCGGCGGGTTGCGTTTCGAGGATCAGCCCGCGCCCATCCGTGTCCACCATGACCTGGCGCTTACGGCCCTTCACCTTCTTGCCCGCATCGAAGCCGCGCGGGCCACCGCTCTCGGTCGTCTTGACCGACTGGCTGTCGAGCACGGCGGCGCTGGGCGAGGCCTCACGTCCGACCCGCTCGCGGTCGGCCATGACGAGCAGCTGATTGATACTCTCGAACAAACCCGTATCCCGCCACGCGCTGAACCAGCGGTATACCGTCGTGCGCGGCGGTAGGTCGGTCGGAAGCAGCCGCCACGCAACGCCGCCACGCAGCACGTAAAAAATTGCGTTCATCGCCTCGCGCAAAGGCCATTCCCGTGGCCGTCCTCTGGCGAGCGGCTTGGGCATCAGCGGCTCGATCAGAGCCCACTCCGCATCCGTCAAATCGGTTTCGTAACGCAACCCTTTGCGGCTATGCTGCCGCCGAGTGGTCGGGGTCCACATAAGCATTCCGAGGTGAAAAGGTGGGGGGGCTTGGAATCACAGTCTCCTTTGCGCTTCAAGCCGCGTCCCTCCTCGCCCGCGCCGACGAGGTCATCGAATGACGACCGGAATGAAGCGGCGCCAATTCATGGCCTTGCTAGGCGGCGCAACGGCCGCATCCCCGCTTGCCGCGGGCGCGCAGGCCGCCATGCCGGTCGTCGGTTTGCTCAGCAGCGTAGCCTTCGAATCGCGCCCCGACCAGATCGCCGCGTTTCATCGAGGGTTAAACGAGTCCGGTTTTGTGGAAGGCAAGAACGTCAAAGTCGAGTATCGGTCGGCCGACAATCACATCGAGCGACTGCCCGCGCTGGCCGCCGATCTGGTCAGCCGCGGAGTCGCCGTCATCATCACGATTGGAGGCGACATCTCGGCCCAGGCCGCCAAAACGGCGACAGTAACAATCCCCATCGTAATTGTGATCGGCGGCGATCCGGTCGAGAGGGGTTACGTTGCAAGCCTCAACCGGCCGGACGGCAACCTCACGGGTGTAAGCTTTCTGGTGAACTTGCTGGTCACGAAGCGTCTAGAATTGCTCAACGAGCTAATGCCTAGAGGGACCAAAGTGGGTGTGCTCGTGAACCCGATTAACCCGAATACCGAGCCCAGCCTCCGAGAGTTGCGGACTGCGGCGCAAACTCTTGGGCGGGAACTCTTCGTGGCCTGGGCGGGCGCCGAGCGGGACATCGACCTGGCCTTTGCAGCTTTCGCGAGAGAGAAGGTTGGCGCGGTCTTGGTCGAGGCCGATCCCTTTTTCTTGGCGCGAAAAGAGCAAGTTGTTGCACTGGCGGCGATGCACGCGCTGCCAACCATCTACTCGTTTAGCGAGTTCGCCGCCGCCGGCGGTCTCATGAGTTACGGGACGAGCCTTGCGGATGCCTATCGCCAAGCCGGAGTCTATGGTGCCCGAATCCTCAAAGGCGAAAAGCCCGCCGACCTCCCGGTCATCCAGCCGACCAAGTTCGAGCTCGTCCTGAACCTTAAGACCGCGAGGGCGCTCGGCCTCGACATCCCTCCGACCCTCCTCGCCCGCGCCCACGAGGTGCTCGACTGAGCGCCTTCCGCTCATTCTGGACTGCATTTCGGGACGGGCTCTCAGCTCGAAAGCGGAGCGGCCAGCTGGGAGAACCTCGACCTGGCCCGCTTCCTGGAAGCGATGGACGCCTGCGCGAGCGACCGAGCATTCCCGCGAAACGTGAATCCGTGCCGGCCCGCCGCCGACTCGCTGTGGGCCGGTGCCTACTACGAGTAGCCATCGAGCTATGACGAGCTGACGGGGCGGCCCTACTCCACCCAAAGCCCCCGGCTCCGGTGCCACTCCTCGATCGACTGGTTGGGATAATCCTCGAACGTGGTGTCGTGCGCTCCGACCTCGGGCACGACCCAGTCCGCCTTGAAGCGCAACATCAGGTGCACCCGCTCCGGAGGCACGGGCAGGTCGCTGTCGATCGCTGAGGCGAAGGGATGGACGAGGTCTGGCCAGGACGGGTCAAACAGCCAGAGCGCGGAGGCGCAGCGCTTGCAGAAGTTGCGCTCGCCGGTGCTCGCCCGACAGCCGCCCTCGTCGTCGGCGATCTCCGCCCGGTAGACCGCGATCGAGCGCTTGCCCTCGATCTGCATGGTCCGGGCGTCTGCCCCGAGGTTGATCGCAAACCCGCCCCCTCCTGCGGTTTTGCGGCAGATCGAGCAGTAGCAGAGCTGGTACGGATACGGCGTGTGGCTCGCGACGTCGAACCGCACCGCGCCGCAGCGGCAGGACCCCGTTAGCTGGCTCGGCATAGAGCTCTCCACCGCACCTCTTGTGCATGCGGCAACGCTCCCGCATCGCACAAGCTTCACAAGCGTGTCTTGGAATCGCTACTATCTCGCCCGGTGCGAACCCATTGGCCTTCATCCGAGCGGAGGAGGTGACTTGACGGTTCATGTTCAACCGCCTCGGGCGGAATCCTGCCCGGCGCTCGTGCTCAATGCCGATTACCGGCCGCTCAGCTATTATCCGCTGTCGATCTGGTGCTGGCAGGACGCCATCAAGGCCGTGTTCCTCGATCGCGTGAACATCGTCTCCGAATACGACACCACGGTGCGTTCGCCCTCTTTCGAGATGCGGCTTCCGTCGGTCGTCTCGCTGAAGACCTATGTCCAGCCCTCGCGCAACCCGGCCTTCACGCGCTTCAACGTCTTCCTGCGAGATCGCTTCACCTGCCAGTATTGCGGGGCGCGCGAGGATCTCACCTTCGACCATCTCATCCCGCGATCGAAGGGCGGATTGACGACTTGGGAGAACGTGGTCGCGGCTTGCTCGCCCTGCAACCTGCGTAAAGGCGATCACCTGCCGCGCCACGTGGAAATGTGGCCGCGACAGATGCCCTACGTGCCGAGCCTGCATGACCTCCATCGGAACGGGCGACTGTTCCCGCCGAACTTCCTGCATGAGAGCTGGCTCGACTACCTCTACTGGGATACCGAACTCGAGCCCTGACCGGCCTCCGGCTCGACGGCCCGGCAGGTCGAACCCCGTCCGGCAAGTCCCGCGAGCCCGAGCGAAATCAGCGCGTTCCATCCGGCGAGCGACAGGCCGAACAAGCGCCAGGCAGCCTCGGAGCAGCTGACGACCCGGATCCTCTCGAGCGAACCGAGAAGGTCATCGACCGATCGGGATTGCGGCCCAGATCCGCCCGCGCAATCGGTCGGGCCCGGCCAGAGATCCCACTCGACGCCGGCGTGAAAGGCGGCAAGGGCGGTGCCTGCCAGGAACACGAGCGCGAGGAGCGCGAAGCCGGAACGACGTCCGACGCCGGGCGGCACGGCGGCGGTCACGGCCGCGAGCGGGACACCAATGTAATAGGGCCAGCGTTGCTGGAGACAAAGCTTGCAGGGGACGAGGCCGAACACATGCTGGGAGGCAAGCGCCCCGGCGATCGTCGCCGTCGCGACCGCTAGGATCAGCAGCGCGACCACGCGGCTGCTCGTGCCGCTCGCCGGAAAGCTCGTCATGAGAGGGTCTCAGTAGATCAGCTTCAGCGCCACGAAACCGCCGACCACGATCGCGACCAAGGCTGCCGCCACGACACCGAGATGACGGTCGAGAACGGTCTTGATCGCCGGTCCGTAGCGGCCAAGCAGCGCAGCCAAGACGGCGAAGCGCGCGCCGCGCGTGATGATCGAAAGGATCGTGAACCAGAACAGGTCGTAGCCGGCGAAGCCGGACGTGATGGTGACGAGCTTGTAGGGGATCGGCGTCAAACCCTTCAGCAGAATGATCCAGTGCCCATACTGCGCGTAGGCGGCTCGGAACGACTCGGCGCCCTGGTCGAGGCCGTACAACCTGAAGAGCCACTGCCCGACCGAGTCGTAGAGAAGCGCCCCAATCGTGTAACCGAGGAGACCACCGGCCACGGACGTGGCCGTGCAGAGCGCCGCATAGAACCAGGCCCGCTCCGGCCGCGCGAGCGCCATCGGAACGAGCATCACGTCCGGGGGTATCGGAAAGAACGAGCTCTCGGAAAACGATACGGCGCCGAGGGCCCAGGGGGCAGAGGGTCGGGCAGCGAGGTTTAAGACCCAATTGTAGAGCCGTCGCAGCATGGCCGGTCGATGTACCTCTTGCGGGCGAACTTGGCCCCGGTCGGCCTTTGAGCACGGGCCTTCGGCACATGCCAGCGGCGGGGCCCTCGGTCCGCCGCCCGCTCCAATTGATTGACCCCCCGTGTCGCCGATGCTAGCGCCCATCCACGGCCCCTGTGGCGGAACTGGTAGACGCGCCTGACTCAAAATCAGGTTTCCGCAAGGAAGTGCTGGTTCGATTCCGGCCAGGGGCACCATAGAGCGAGCATGGCGGCGAAACGGCTGATCATCTTAGTGGCGCTCGGTCTCGCTTGCACCGGCGCCCGCGCTCAGGATCAGGAGGCGCTTGGTCTCGGCGCTCTGCCGCCGATCTCGCCCGAGTATCGCGACCGCATCGCGCGATGGTCGCGCTACTACTTTCCGCAGCCCGGCGCATTCCGGGGAAGCCGCGTCTCAGACCCGGTCCTCATTCGGGACGGAGCCGGGCGGCTCTTGTGGCTCGTCTGCGTGGAGGCGGGGAACGTTTCCCGAAGCACCAGACCAAGTGCTTCCACACGCTACGCATTCGGGTTCGCACCCGGATATTTCACGGCGCCGCGCCAGCGGAACGGATCGCCGCTCATCAACGGCGCCTGCGACGAGCGGGCGCTCGCGTTTCGACCGTTCAGCGCCTCCAAACGATTGTAACGTTCAGCCGGTCCGGTGGCGGCCGCTCGACGCGTGTGGGCGGTCGGGATCGTGTCGAATTTGGACGGCTGACGGCGGCGCGTTAGCCGAAAGTCAACCCTGCTCCCGGCCTAATGGCGCTCGTCAAGAGTTCGCAATTGGGGTCGCGTGATGGTCAAGAGATACGATTGGGCGGCCCCAGCAAAGCTCTTCTTCTGGCCGGCGGAGGATGGGTCCGAGGAGGAGGCGGTCTTCACGACCCTCGACGACGCGCTCAGAGCCGCCGGCGAGGGCGATCGCGACCATGCCTGGATCATCACCCGCGATGGCGACATCCTGAACCCGCGCATGATCGACATGCTGCGCGAGGAACTCACGGAGCGGCGATCTGAGCGCCGCGCAAAGCCGTTCTCGTTCCTGGGCTGGGCGCGCGCAGCGTAGACACGCTCAGGGCGAGTGCAGGAAGGCTGCGGGTCCGTCAGCGTCGTCCAGGAAGATGGCCGCCGTCAGTCGGCCGCCATAGACCGCGCCGGTATCGAGGTTCACGCGATGGCGCCTCACGTCCGGGCGGCCTTCGCGAAGCGGCGTGTGACCGTGCACAACGTAGCGGCCGAAATCGTGGTCGACTGCCAGGAACTCGTCGCGGATCCACAGACGGTCGACGTCCCGCTGGCTGGCTCGGTCGTAAGCTGGGTTCAGACCGGCATGAACGAAGCAGCGGCGCTCGTCCTCGTAGGCGGTCGGGCATCGGCCGACCCATTCGAGGATGTCGCTGGGCACGTCCTCGGCCCGGCGGACCCCAAAGGATTCCAGAGTCTCGCGGCCGCCATTGCGAAGCCAGTGCTCGACCGCGTCCGGTCGGCGCAACGCCCGCAGCAGCATATCCTCGTGATTGCCCTTGAGGTAGATGACCCGGCCCGGCTCGGCCCCGGCCTGGCGGCCACGAAGGGTGGCGACCACGCCCGCACTGTCCGGCCCTCTGTCGATGTAGTCTCCAAGGCAGATGAGGCGGTATGGCCGACCGGCGGCTTCGCGATCGATCCTGGCCAGCAGGTCGACGAGGAGGTCAAGGCAGCCGTGGATGTCGCCGATCGCGAAGGTAAGCATCCGGCCTGGTCAGAAGAGGTGCACGTGCGGAGCGAACAGCCCGAGCCCAACGAAGCCGAGCCCGACGACGCCGAGCCCCACACCCGCCCAGCCCAGCGCCGCCACGCCCGTAATCAGCATGGCCGAGGCGAGCACGATTGCGATCTGGAAGGCGGCCGAGCCGAGCTCGAAGTGATGGTACTTGGCGAGGTTCGTGGCGGACTTCTCCTCGGCCGCCTTGGCCCGGGCCGCGAGCTCCTTGCGGCCTTCGCCGGTCTCGGGCTCCGAATCCCAGCGCGCGGCCGTCTTGGTCCAGCTGTCGAGGCGCTTCTTGTAGACGTCGAGGCCCGGCCCCTCCCCCGCCACGGCGGCGCGCTCCAGCTCGGCGTTCTCGGCTGCCGTCCGGACGACTGTCATGCGGATCGTCTTGGCCTGGAAGAAGGCCCACAGGTTCGAGGCCTCGATATTGTAGCCGAGCGCGCTCGTCTGGGCGCTCTTTCCCACAGTCTCCGAGATGGCGAGGAAAAGCGCCAGAACCGAGATCAGGAGGGCGATTGTCTTGTTTGACCCCTCCACTGCGCCGTGACCGTGACCACCCGACATGGCAAGCTCCCTTTGTGTCAGCCGCGCTTAGAGGGTTTGCCGACCTGTGGAAACAATCGCGTGACGGTATCCGACGGATAAGCGCTCACCGTCCCGCCGATCGCCGCGACGCGATGGCGGCGGCGGCGCTCTCGCCAGCCTGCCACGCACCCCCGACCGTGCCCCACATGGACCGGACATTCGCCTCCCCGGCGAACCAGATCCGGTCGCCCACAGGTTGGGACAGCGTGTCGCGCGCAGAGGCCTGGCCCGGCGGCGCCACGGCCCAGGCGCTCCGCGACCAGGGATCGCCAACCCAATCCGTCACCGCAAGCACGCGCAGCCGGGCCAGCGCACGCGACCCGAACTGCTCGGCGAGACGGGCGCGGACGAGCCTGGCACGCGCCATCGGGCCACGTTCGGCCAGTGCTGCGGCGCTCGTGTGGTCGAGTTCGAAGTAGTGGAACGGACCCCCGTCGATCCGCGTCATCAGGCCGTAGCTCGCCCGATCGGAGACGAGCTTCGCCAGCCGGTCTGCCCCCTTGAAGGGAGCATCGGACCAGTTCAGGACCACGTGCTCGTAGGTGCCGGGAAGGAACGCGGCGATCGCGGCCGCGGGCGCGTCGGGAAGCTCGGGCGAGAATTGCACGACGCCGGCCGCCAGGACCGCGAGCGGCGCCGTCACCACGACGGCGCCAGCCGCGACCGAGCCTTGGGGCGTTGTCAGCACGATACCCCGACCCGACCAGTCGATGCGCTCGACAGGACAGCCAAGAGCGATCGGCAACCCGGCCGCGAGCCGAGCAAGATAGGCCCCGTAACCGCCGCGGATGAAGTGATTGTCTCCGAACTCGGCGCTCGGAAAATCCTGGACGCTCACCTCCTGAAGAGGCCGCCCACTCACGAGCGCGAAGGTTGAGGCGGTCGGTCCACGCCACCGCCCGAGTGGCGGCAGGGCAGCAGCGAGGCTCGAATCGGTCTCGGCCCGAGCAGCGGCTGCGAAGGCGCGGTCGACGCGGTCGAAGGCGCGGCCGTTCGCATCCCGGACCTCGCGGCCGCCGAAGCGTCCATCGACGACGATATGGCTGCCGGCCGGCGCTCGCCTGATCGGCTCACCTCGGGCCCGCCCGAGCGACACGAGGGGGTTCAGGGCGCCGGCATGAAGCCAATGCGCACCGAGATCGATTGGGTGGCCGCCGTAGACCGCCGTTACGGCGCGGCCGCCGACCCGGTCCCGTGCCTCGAGCACGGCGACCGACAGCCCCTCCGCAACGAAGCGACGCGCAGCCGCGATCCCCGCCGCCCCAGCCCCGACGATCGCAACGTCGACGTTCGAGAGAGGTCGTTGCAGGAGAGGACGCGAGATCGGCTCGATCACCGCCATAATCGACGGTCGGACATGATGGCTGCAGCAGGTTCAACGAGCGGCAGCGGATAGCGTGGATGCCGGACTTCCATGGTGGAGAATCCACCGTAAAGAAGGAACGCATGATCCTCCAGGCTGCCTTTGCCGCGTCCCGTCAGGTGCTGTCTGCACCGTTGCGTGCGATCGTGCTCCGATCGGTCGGATTGACGATTGCGCTCCTGGTCGCGGTTTGGGGGCTGCTGACGAAAGGTTTCGGCTACGTCCTGAAGACCTATCCGCTCAGCGCCGATTATCCCGTGATCGAAGGCTTCGTGTATTTCATGGCGGGAGCGGGGCTCTTCGTCGCGCTCGCCTACGCGTTGCCCGCAGTCTCGGCTCTCGTGGGAGGCTTCTTTCTCGACGACGCGGCGCTGATCGTCGAGCGGACGGACTTTCCGCATGATCCACCCGGGACACCGATGTCGACCGGAACGTCGGTCGCTTACGGACTTCGATTCGCGGGGCTCGCTTTAGCGGTGAACCTGGCCGCCCTCACCCTCTTCTTCATTCCGGTCGTGAACGTCGCCGCGTTCTTCGTCGCGAACGCCTACCTGCTCGGCCGCGAGTATTTCGAGATGGCGGCCGGACGGTACCGGACGGTGGCCGAGGCGAAGAGGCTGCGTCGCCAGAACCGCCCCGTCGTTCTGGCCGCGGGGGCAGTGCTGGCCGGTCTGATGCTGGTCCCCGTCCTGAATCTCATCACACCCGTCTTCGGGATTGCGCTGATGGTCCATGTGCACAAGCGCCTGGTGCGCCACGTCTCCGTGTTGAACCCGCCCGTCGCGTGAACAGCGCGGACGTGGTGATCGCCGGAGGCGGCGCCATCGGCTCCTCGGTCGCGGGCCATCTCCTGTCCGATCCGGCCTTTCGCGGCCGGGTCCTCGTGGTTGAAAGGGATCCGTCGTACCGCCTCGCCGCATCCGCTCTCTCGGCGGCATCGATCCGGCAGCAATTTTCGCAGCCGCTCAACATCCGCATGTCGCTCTACGGCATCGCGATATTGCGCGGGATCGGACGCTACCTTGCCGTGGACGACGAGGCGCCGCCCCATATCGGGCTTCGCGAGCCAGGCTACCTCTTCCTCGCGGATGAAGGCCACGAAGCCGCATTGCGCGAGAACCACGCCGGTCAGCGGCGCGAGGGCGCGGATGTCGCGCTTCTCGACCCGACTGCGCTGTCGAGTCGCTTTCCCTGGCTCGACGCCGCCGGGATCGCGCTCGGATCGCTGGGGCTCTCAGGCGAGGGTTGGTTCGACGGCTGGGCTTTGCTTCAGGCGTTCAGAACGAAAGCGCGGCGCCTCGGGGCGGAATACGTCGTAGACGAAGTCGTCGGGCTTGAGCGCGCGGGCCACCGGCTCGCTTCGGTGCGGCTCAGGGGCGGCGGCCTGGTCGGCTGCGGCGCGGTCGTGAACTGCGCCGGATCGCAGGGGCCTGCCATGGCCCTGATGGCTGAGATCGGCATTCCCGTCCAGGCGAAGCGACGGTCCGTCTTCACCTTCACCCTTAGAACACCCTTGCCGGGTGCGCCGCTCCTAATCGATACGGGCGGAGTATGGATGCGGCCGGACAGCGACGGAGCCGCGAGCGGGCAGACGTTCATCGCCGGCTGGTCGCCTCCTCCGGACAAGGATCCGGATTGGCGCGACGACGATCCCGATACTCAAGCCGTCGACTGGCCTCTCTTCGAGGAGGTCGTCTGGCCGGCGCTCGCGGCACGCGTGCCGGCTCTCGCGACGCTCCGGCCCGGCCGCGCCTGGACAGGGCCCTACGATATGAACCTCTTTGACCAAAACGCGATTATCGGCCCCGCCGATGAAGTCTCGAATCTGTACCTGGCGAACGGATTCTCCGGGCACGGGCTCCAGCACGCCGCTGCGGTCGGGCGAGGTCTCGCCGAGTTGATCGTTCATGGGCGCTACCTGACGCTCGACCTCTCGCCTCTCGGGTTCGGCCGCGTCGCGGCCGGTCGCCCCTTGCGCGAGCGCAGCGTCATCTGACCGGTCCAGCACCTTACCGGTGTTGTGCAATTGTCAATTGGCTGTCACGCGGGCATCTTGGCCGTCGGCTCAACGAAGACGGACCCGGCCAAGGGTCACGGCCGGACAGGGAGAATTCGATGACACGCCTCAGCCCAGCCGCCGTCGCGCTCGCGACGGCGCTCTCCTCTGTCAGCCCCGCTTCTGCGCAAACCGACATTCAATGGTGGCATGCGATGACCGGCGGCAACAACGACGTGGTCATTCGCCTCTCGGAGGAGTTCAACGCCGGGCAGAAGGAATTCAGGGTCGTGCCGAGCTACAAGGGCAGCTATCCGGACACGATGAATGCCGGCATCGCGGCATTCCGGGCTGGAAACGCCCCCCACATCATGCAGGTTATCGAGATCGGGACCGCGACCATGATGGCGGCGCGCGGCGCGGTTCGGCCCGTTCACGAGCTGATGAAGGAGGCGGGCGAGACCTTCGATCCGAAAACCTACCTGCCGGCGATCGCCGGGTACTACTCGACCGCGAAAGGGGACATGCTGTCCTTTCCGTTCAATTCGTCATCGACGGTGATGTGGATCAACAAGGATGCGTTCAGGAAGGCCGGGCTCAACGCCGACCAGCCGCCGAAGACCTGGCCGGAGGTGTTCGACGCCGCCAAGAAGCTGAAGGCGGCCGGCTCGGCGACATGCGGCTTCTCCAACGCCTGGGCGAGCTGGGTCAATATCGAGCAGCTCTCCGCCTGGCACAACCTGCCGCTTTCCACCAAAGCGAACGGGCTCGACGGCTTCGACACTGTGCTGGAATTCAATGGCCCGGTTCAGGTCAAGCACCTGCAGACCCTGGTCGAGCTGCAGAAGGACAAGACCTACGACTATTCCGGCCGCACGAATTCGGGCGAAGGCCGGTTCACGGCCGGCGAGTGCCCGATCTTCCTGACGTCGTCGGCGTTCTACGGAAACGTGAAAGGCAACGCGAAATTCGATTGGGCCGCGGCGCCGATGCCCTATTACCCGGAGGTCAAGGGAGCGCCTCAGAACTCGATCATCGGCGGCGCCTCGCTCTGGGTGATGGCCGGCAAGAGCGCGGCCGAGTACCGCGGCATCGCCAAGTTCTTCACCTTCCTGTCCGACACGGACAGACAGGCGAAGCTGCACCAGGATTCGGGCTACCTGCCGATCACGAGAGCCGCCTACGAGAAGGTCAAGGCGTCGGGCTTCTACGACAAGAACCCCTCCTTCGAGACTGCACTCATTGAGCTGACCGGCAAGGAGCCGACCCAGAACTCGCGCGGCCTCAGGCTCGGCAACATGGTCCAGCTCCGAGACGTGTGGGCCGAAGAGATGGAATCGGCGCTGTCCGGCCAGAAGCCTGCCAAGGACGCGCTCGACGCCGCCGTCTCGCGCGGCAACCAGATGCTGCGCCAATTCGAGCGCACGGTGAGCCGCTAGCCTCGAGCTGTCATTCCGGGGCGGACGCAAGTCCGAACCCGGAACCCACGGCGGGCTACACCTCTCATGCGCGGCTTGGATGCTCATAGGTTCCGGGTTCTCGCCTTCGGCGAGCCCCGGAACGACATCGCGTAGCCGCGATGGAAAAGCGCGTCGTTTTCGGGAACCGGCTGCTGCCCTACGGGCTGCTCGCTCCGCAGCTTCTGGTCACCCTCGTGTTCTTCTACTGGCCGGCCGCCCAGGCCGTCCGGCAATCCTTCATGCTGGAGGACGCATTCGGGCTCTCGTCCAGCTTCATCGGGCTCGAGAACTACCAGACGCTGTTCTCCGACCCGGCCTACTACCGCACCCTCGGCACCACGGCCGTGTTCTCGGCGGCGGTCGCGGCCGCGTCCCTGTCGCTGGCGCTGCTTCTCGCGGTCATGGCTGACAACGACATCCGCGGCGCGACCGCCTACCGGACGTTCCTGATCTGGCCCTACGCGGTGGCGCCCGCGGTGGCAGGGGTCCTCTGGATCTTTATGCTCGACCCGTCCCTCGGCATGGTGGCACGCGGGCTGCGCAGCCTCGGCATCGAGTGGAACCCGCGCCTCAACGGCACGCACGCGTTGATCATGGTGGTTCTCGCCTCGGCCTGGAAGCAGGTGTCGTACAACTTCCTGTTCTTCCTCGCCGGCTTGCAGGCGATCCCGCGAAGCGTCATCGAGGCGGCCGCGATCGATGGCGCCCGGGCGTGGCGCCGCTTCTGGACGATCCTTCTGCCGCTCCTCTCGCCAACGACCTTCTTCCTCCTGGTGGTGAACGTCGTCTACGCGTTCTTCGAGACATTCGGGACCATCGACGCGATGACGGGCGGCGGTCCCGCCAAGGCGACCGAGACGCTCGTCTACAAGGTGTATTCGGACGGCCGTCTCGGGAGCGACCTCGGCGGCTCGGCAGCCCAATCCGTCATCCTGATGATCATCGTCATCGGCCTGACGGCGATCCAATTCCGCTTCGTCGAGCGCAAGGTGACGTATTGATGGGCGGGCGAGGCTACCTGGACTGCACAGGCGGCGTCATGCTGAGGAAGCGCAAAGCGGTGTCTCGAAGCATGCACGACGTTCCGGTAAGTGCTCGGGGACGCGCGTCCGGCGCTCCTCAGCCTGACGCAGTCCGGGGTTTGCCCTCCCGCCGGCAGCGCGCTGATGGTTGAGCGCCGCAGCCCTCTCGCGAGGGTCCTTCCTCATCTCGTCCTTCTGATCGGGGTCGCGATCGTGGCCTTCCCCGTCTACCTCGCGCTCATCGGGTCGACCCACGAATCCTCGGTGATCGCGAACGGCCAGATGCCGCTCTATCCGGGGTCCGAAGCCGTGGACACCTATTATCGCACGTTGTTCGTGGGAACGAGCCGGACGACGCGCGAGCCGGTCTCTCGCATGCTGCTCAACAGCTTCACGATGGCCATGCTCATCGCGGCGGGCAAGATCGCGATCTCGATCCTGTCCGCCTTCTCCATCGTGTATTTCCGCTTCCCGTTCCGGAAGTCGGCGTTCTGGATCATCTTCGTGACCCTTATGCTGCCGGTCGAAGTGCGCATCTATCCGACCTACAAGATCGCCGCCGATCTCGGCCTGCTCGACTCGATGGCAGGCCTCACGCTGCCGCTGATCGCGTCCGCGACCGCGACGCTCCTGTTCCGGCAGTTCTTCATGACGGTGCCGGATGAGCTGGTCGAGGCCTCGAAGCTCGACGGCGCCGGGCCGCTCCGGTTCTTCAAGGACACGCTTCTCCCCCTCTCGCGCACCACCATGGCGGCCCTGTTCGTGATCCTCTTCATCTACGGCTGGAACCAGTACCTCTGGCCGCTTCTGATCACGACGCGGGACGACATGCAGACGATCGTGATCGGTATCAAGAAGATGATCGTGACCTCCGACGCGCTGACCGAGTGGCAGGTCGTGATGGCGACGGCCGTCCTGGCCATGCTGCCTCCGGTGGCAGTCGTGGTGCTGATGCAAAAGCTGTTCGTGCGCGGCCTCGTGGAGACGGAGAAGTGACTTTTCGCGTGTCCGCGCGAAGGGTCATCCCGAACGCGGCGAAGCCGCGATCCGGGACCTCGATCCGCCTGCCGCGCGAAGCCGACCGGGTGAGGGGGAGAGCGCTTTCCGGAACCGTCGATTCCCCCTCGCCCTGCCCTCTCCCCGTCGGGGAGAGGGTTCGTGCGTTCGACCGTCGAGCTCAGCGGCTTTGGCCAAAGGACGAGCACAGACTGGGATTCGTCTCACAAGGAGGTCACCCACCGGCGACCATGACAGTAAGCTCATGGCGGCCGTAACCCTCACCGACGTCCGCAAGGTTTATCTCGGCGGCGTGGAAGCCGTGCGGGGCGTATCCTTCGACGTACCGGACGGGAAGTTCTGCGTCCTCGTCGGGCCGTCGGGCTGCGGAAAGTCCACTCTCCTCCGCATGGTGGCCGGGCTCGAGACGATCACGGGCGGAGCGGTCCGAATCGGTGATCGCGTCGTCAACGACGTCGAACCTGCCGAGCGCGACATCGCCATGGTGTTCCAGAATTACGCGCTCTATCCGCATATGAGCGTCTACGACAACATGGCCTACGGGCTCCGGAACCGGGGCACCCCCAAGGCAGAGATCGAGGCGCGGGTCCGCGAGGCTGCCCGAACTCTCGCCATCGAGCCCTACCTGGACCGCCGTCCGCGGGCCCTCTCGGGCGGGCAGCGCCAGCGCGTCGCGATGGGGCGGGCGATCGTCAGGAAGCCGCAGGTCTTCCTGTTCGACGAACCGCTATCGAATCTCGACGCCAAGCTCCGCGTCCAGATGAGGGTCGAGATCAAACGCCTGCAACGCGCGCTCGGCGTGACCGCGATCTACGTCACGCACGACCAGATCGAGGCGATGACGCTGTCGGACATCCTGGTCGTGATGAATGCCGGCCGCGTCGAGCAGATCGGCACGCCGATCGATCTCTACAGGGTTCCGCACACGCGGTTCGTGGCCGGCTTCCTCGGCTCGCCAGCCATGAACTTCCTGCCGGGGCGACTGGGCGAGCCGGGCTTCGTGCATGTCGCCGAGCGGCGCCTAGCGGTTGCGGGCGTCCCGGCAGAAGCCCTGCCGGGGATGAACGTGGAGGTCGGGATGCGGCCGGAAGACCTTCGGCTGGCGCCGTCAGGCGACAACGACGGGATCCTCATGGATGTCGAGTTCGTCGAGGAACTCGGCGCGACGCAACTGATCCATGGTCGCCTGGGCGGTTCGGCCTTGACCGTCCAGGTCGCAACCGGCGAGGCCTCGACCAGACCTACGCTCGCGCTCCGAATCGAGCCGACCTCACTGCACCTGTTTGACGCTACGAACGGCCGGCGCCTCGGTACGTGAGGACGAGACCGGGGCGGCCGGCGCTCTCCGTCTCCTGACCCGCCGTGTCAGCATGTTGAGGCTCTCGACGAGAGCCGAGAACGCCATCGCGGTGTAGATGTAGCCTTTCGGAACGTGATAGCCGAGGCCGTCCGCGATCAGCGTGGTTCCGATCATCAGGAGGAAGCCGAGAGCCAGCATCACGATCGTCGGATTCGCCTTGATGAAGGTGGCAAGCGGTCCGGACGCGACGGCCATGGCGATCACGGCCACGATCACGGCTGCGAACATGATCGGCAGGTCATCGGTCATGCCGACCGCGGTGATAATCGAATCGACCGAGAAGACGAGGTCGAGGATGATGATCTGGACAATCGCGGCCCCGTAGCCGGACACCTTCGCGTCCTCTGCGTCAGGCTCGTACGGGTCGAGGCTCTCGTGGATCTCCCGCGTGGCCTTCCAGACTAGAAACAGACCTCCCGCGATGAGGATCAGATCGCGCCAGGAGAGATCATTCCCCCAGATCGTGATCACGGGCGCAGTCAGAGCGACGATGAACGAGATGGCGCCGAGAAGCGCGAGGCGCATGATCAGGGCCAGGCTGAGGCCCACCATGCGAGCCGACTTTCGCTGAGCTTCCGGCAGCTTGTTCGTCAGGATCGTGAGGAAGATCAGGTTGTCGATCCCGAGCACGACCTCCATGACGATGAGGGTTGCGAGCGCGGCCCAGGCCTGAGGCTGGCTCGCCAGCGCGACGATGCTGTCCATGGCTAAATGGTCGGAGCCGTAATTCGGGGGGGAGCATAGACGCGGACCGCGCCGGGAATCAGCCCGAAGATCGCCGGCGTGGCGGTGGTCAGTTCGCCGTCCGTGTTGACGGATCGCGCCTTGCGGGTCCGGATGGTGACCGCCTGCGTGGTGAAGACCCGCACGTCGTCTTGCGCGCCGTGAGTGCCGCGCTTGAGAGCAGGCGCTAACGCCAAGAGGCGAGACCAATGACCCACCTCAAGGCTATAGACGTGAAGTCGGCCGTCATCGGGCTCCGCGGTCTCGTCGACCGTAAGGCCGCCGCCGTAATGTCGGCCGTTGCCGACCGAGATCTGGACCGTCTTCACCCTGTCGGTGACGCCGTCGTGCTCGATGAAGGCCGTGAACGGCCGGGTTCGGGCGAGGAGCTTCGCCCCGGCAAGCGCGTAGCCAAGCGTGCCCCAGCGCTTCTTGGCCTCCGCGGTCAGGCCGCGCGCCAGCTCAGCCGAGAACCCGATCGAGGCCACATTGAAGAAGAGGTGACCATTCACCTCGCCGACATCGATATTCCGCGTCGCGCCATCGACGATGATTTGCGCAGCCGAGGCGAGATCGGTTGGGATCCCGAGCGTCTTCGCAAGGTCGTTAGCCGTTCCGAGCGGCAATATTCCCAGGGGCAGGCTCGCCTCGACGAGAGCGCGCGCCGTGCAATTCAACGTGCCGTCGCCGCCGCCTACGATGACGCAGTCGACGGCTTGAACATTCGATAGGATCGCCGAGGCCATCGAAACGACGTCGTCGCAGGCAACTTCCTCGACGGAGATGCCGCCGGCGGCCAGAACGGTTAGCGCTTCGTCGATCGGGTACCCGCCGCTTCGCGCCTGGCGGTTCATCAGAAGAAGCGCCCGGCGTGGCCGATCCGGCTCGCCTGAACTCGTGCTCGCCTGCTGCATGACCTCCAAGACGATACCCTACGGTCGGCAAGCCCATTCGACCGCCGATTCTGCCTTGGGATAGCTAGGAACGTCAGCTTCGACGCGCAAGTTCCTGGTCAAGCCGGCGAAGCGCGACTTCGAGCGCAGGCTTGACGCTCAAGGTCTGGAACACCACGCAGTAGCGCTCGGTCAGCTTGAGAAGCTGGTCCACCTGTTCTTGCGGCGCGTCCGTGTCGACGTCGAAGGTGAGACGGATCGACCTGAAGCCGACTGGGGCGCCCTTGTCGACCCCGAGGGTGCCGCGGAAGTCGAGATCGCCTTCCGCCCTGACCCTGCCGTCGCGGATCTCGATCCCAAGCGCGGTCGACACCGCCTTCAGGGTTACGCCCGCGCAGGCGACCAGAGCCTCCAGCAGCATGTCGCCCGAGCAAAGCTCCGCGCCCGAGCCGCCGGTCGCCGGGTGCAGGCCTGCGACCGCCATCGCGCGGCCTGTCTCGACCTTGCAGGCGATCCCATCGACGAGCGTGCCCTCGGCTCTCAGGGTGACGACGGCCATCCCGGGCTCGGCCCGGTAGCGGTCCTTCAAGGGGGCCTGCATCGCCCGGAGTGCCGTCGCGTCCATCTTGCTGATCTTTCTCACCACCACAGGGCCGGGCCGGGCGTCTCGCGCGATGCCAGGTTCTGGACGGGTTTCAGGGACCGGTCGAGGGCCGAAAGGACACGCCGGGTGGCGGCCTCGACGGCCGGCGACGTCCGGTCGCGGGGCCAGGCGAGGGAAAGCGGCAGATCGTCGTCGATGCGGCCCGGATTGGGTCGCATCACGACCACCCTGTCGGCGAGGGCCACAGCCTCGCCGACGTCGTGCGTGACCATGACGACCGTCGGACGGCTCTCGCGCCAGAGCGCGAGAAGATGCTCGTGCAGGCTGGCCCGAGTGAATGCGTCCAGGGCGGAGAAGGGCTCGTCGAGGAGCATCACCTTCGGCCGCGTGACGAAGGCGCGAGCGATCGCGACTCGCTGCTGCTGCCCGCCGGAGAGGTCCTTGGGCCACCGTTCCGAATGGCCGGAAAGCCCGACGCGGTCGAGCGCATGAGCGACGAGCTCGCGCCGGTCGGCCGAAGGTCGGTCCATCAGGCCGAAACCGACATTGTCGGCGACGCTGTACCAGGGCAGCAGGCGCGGCTCCTGGAACACGATGCCGATGCCCCGATGAGGGTCGAGGACGCGTTCGCCATCGAGGTCGATCGTTCCGCCGCTCGGGCGATCGAGCCCCGCGATCAGGCGCAGGCAGGTGGTCTTGCCGCAACCGGAGCCGCCGATCAAAGCCACGATCTCGGAGCGGCGCACGTCGAGCGATACGTCGCCGAGCGCGACGGTGCCGTCGGCGTAGGTCTTGGAGAGACGATAGAGCACGAGCATTCACATCCGCTCGCGCTTGACGTCCTGCCAGGACAGCAGAGGGCGGGTCGCGGCTATGAGCAGCGCGTCGGCCGCCTTGCCGACCACCGCGAAGGCGATGATCGCGGCGAGGATTCGGTCCGGCTTCCCCATCTGCTGACCGTCGACAAGCAGGTAGCCGAGCCCCTCGGACGCCCCCATGAACTCGGCGGCGACCACGAACATGAAGCCGAGCCCGAGGCCGGACCGCAGCGCGATGACGGCTTCGGGGAGGATCGCGGGGAGAAGGATGCGCCGGATCAGAGCCGGGCCGGAGAGCCGGTACACCCGGCCCACCTCGATCAGCTTGCGGTCAACGGACACGATCGCTCCCGCGATCCCGAGATAGACGGGGAAGAACACGCCCACCGCGATGAGCGCGACCTTCGATTCCTCGAAGATCCCGAGCCACAGGATGAACAGCGGCACCCAGGCGATGGACGGGATCGAGCGCAGGGCTTGGAGCGTCGGGTCGACGAGGATGCGGGCGGTGCCGCTTACGCCCGTGAGCGCACCGACCAGGATGCCGATTCCCGCTCCGAGCAGGAATCCGACCGCCACGCGCCAGAGCGTCACGCCGACATGCAGCCAGAGTTCGCCGGTGGCCGCCAAGGCCCAGAATGTCTCGCCGAGCCGACTCGGCGACGGCACGAGCCGGCCTTCGGCAAGGCCTGCCCGAACCGCGGCCTCCCATCCGAGCGCGAGCGCGATCGGCAGCAACACGCCGAGAACGGGCCAGGGCTGCCCGCTGCGCCCGACCGGCTCGGGTCGGGACGACGAGTCGTCCGGCAGGAGCCTCGTCGACGTCCCGGGCCCGTCTGACCGAGCGGGCTGGCCCGCCGCCGCTCTCCCGGCTTGGCCGATCGGCAGGACGACTTCGCTCACTGCGTCGCGGCAGCGACGAAGCGAGGTTCGATGAGCGCGTCGGTCACGGCCTCGACCTTGGTCTCGGCTGGAAGCACGCCGGCCTCTTTCAGCGCCAGGCCGGCCTTGACGATGGTGTCGCGCTGCTCGGGCCCGATCCGTGAATGCGTCAGTTCCGTGCGTTCGAGCTGGCGCTGGATTACCGTCTCGGGCAGGCCGGTCGCGGCCATCATGATCCGCTTCAGCTCCGCCGGATTGGCGAGCGCCCAGTTCCGAGCCTCTTCGTAGGCCTTGAGCACGCGGCCGACGAGGGCCGGATGCTCCCTGGCGAAGGCCTCGCGCACGTTCAGGATGCCCCACGTGTTTGCGGCCGCATCGCGGTGGAACAGCACCGCGCCCGAATCGACCTCGGCCGCCGCCATCAACGGATCAAGCCCAGACCACGCGTCGACGTATCCGCGCTCCAGGGCGGTGCGGCCATCCGGGTGCTGCAGGAGGACGAGCTTCACGTCGCGCTCTGTCAGCTTGGCGTCAGCAAGCGCCCGGACGAGGAAGATGTGCGGGTCGGTTCCCCGGGTGACCGCCACGCGCTTGCCCTTGAGGTCGGCGACAGACTTGATGCCGCTTTCCTTCCGGGTCACGAGCGCGGTCCATTCGGGACGCGAATAGACATAGATCGACCGGATCGGATTTCCGTTGATCCTTGCGATCAGGGCCGCGGCGCCAGCCGTCGAGCCGAAATCGATCGAGCTTGCGTTGAGGAATTCCAACGCCTTGTTGGACCCGAGCGTCTGCACCCAGCGTACCCCGATCCTGTCGCCGGCAAGCTCCTTCTCCAAGATTCCGCGCTCTTTCAGGACCAGGCTGACCGGGTTGTAGGTCGCGAAATCCAGGCGGATTTGGCTCGGAGCCTGCGCCTGGGCGGAATTGGCCACGGCGCACGCGACCGACAAGGACGGCAGGCATCCAGAGAGCAGCACTCTGCGAGACAGAGACATAGACGATCCTGAGAACGAAGATGATCGTTATTAGAAACGGATCGGCCGATATGTCAAACGACCCGAACGGGGCGGCAGGCGTTTGGCCCACCAGCTCGCGGAGCCGTGCTAGAGAACCCGTCCGACGGGTTGCCCGTCCAGAACCGTGCAGATGCCTTGACGACGAGTGTCAAAGTCCAGCCTGACGTCGAACAGAACGCGTTGCGGCAACGCCTCGTTCCGGAGCTCCGGCGGCGGCTGGACGAGGGTCACGCCGAGGCGGAACGCATCTTGACCGAGTCCGGCGATGGCCTGGCCTGTGCGCGCGCCCTCGCGGCCACGATGGACCGGGTCGTCCTGTCCGGCTGCGAAGCCATCAATCGGGAACTCCGTCCGGCCCGCAGATCTGCCGACGGCGAGATCCTGTCCGTGGTGGCGACTGGGGGTTACGGCCGCGGCGCCATGGCCCCGGGTTCGGACGTGGATCTGCTCTTCCTGCTGCCGGAGGGACGCGTCCGCGGCGAGACTGCAGTCGAGACGATCCTCTACGTGCTCTGGGACCTGAAGCTGAAGATCGGTCACGCGACGCGAACGGTCGGCGAATGTGTCCGCGAAGCGCGAGCCGACATGACGATCCGGACGGCGCTTCTCGAGTCGCGCTTTCTTCTCGGCGACCTCCGCCTCTACGACGACCTTCAGGCCCGCTTCGCGAAAGAGGTCGTTCGGGGTTCGGCCGCGCTCTTCGTGGACAGCAAGCTGAAGGAGCGCGACGCCCGCGTGGACCGCGCGGGAGCTTCACGCTACCTCGTCGAGCCGAACGTCAAGGATGGAAAGGGCGGGTTGCGGGACCTCAACACGCTCTTCTGGATCGCCAAATACGTGTACGGCGCCAGCACGCCGGACGAGTTCGCGAAGGCCGGGCTTTTCACGGAGGATGAAGCCCAACTCTTTGGCCGCTGCGAGGAGTTCCTGTGGCGGGTCCGGTGCCATCTCCATTTCGGCACCGGTCGGGCGGAGGAGCGGCTGACCTTCGACAATCAGCGGATCGTCGCCCAGCGGCTCGGTTTCGAGGCCCGCTCCGGCCTTTCGGGCGTGGAACGCTTCATGAGAGCGTATTTCTCGACGGCGAAGCAGGTCGGCGACCTGACCGCCATCGTCTGCGCCGGGCTCGAGAGCCGTCACGCCAAGCGCCGCCCGGTTCTCGACCGCGTGCTGGGGCGCTTCCGTCGCCGCAAGGGGCAGCTCGAGTCCCTGGATTTCAGGATCGACAACGACCGCATCACGGTCGCGACCGCCGACGCGTTCGAGCGGGACCCGGTGAACCTGATCCGCCTGTTCTGGCTCGCGGACCGGCACAACCTCCCGGTCCATCCGGACGCCAGCCGGCTCGCCTCGCAATCGCTTCGCCTGTTCCAGCCGAAGCTCCGGTCCGACCCCGAGGCGAACCGGCTTTTCCTCGACATCCTCACCTCACGAAACGCTCCGGAGGTGGTCCTGCGTCGGATGAACGAGACCGGCATCCTCGGCCGGTTCATCCCGGATTTCGGGCGCGTCGTCGCGATGATGCAGTTCAATATGTATCATCACTACACGGTCGACGAGCATCTCATCCGCTCGATCGGCGTGCTGGCCGAGATCGACGCGCAGCGGCTCGAGACCGAGCATCCCCTCGCGAACCGGATCGTGCACAGCCTGCGACACCGGCGTGCGCTCTACGTCGCTCTGTTCCTGCACGACATCGCCAAGGGACGGGTGGAGGATCACTCGCTCGCGGGCGCGGTGATCGCCCGCAAGCTCGGGCCGCGCTTCGGGCTCGACGCGGCGGAGGTGGACACCGCCGCGTGGCTGGTCGAGCACCACCTCCTGATGTCCACCGTCGCACAAGGACGAGACCTGTCGGATCCGAAGACGATCGAAGCCTTCGCGGCTATCGTCCACACCATAGAGCGGTTGAAGCTCCTCCTCATCCTGACCATCGCGGACATCAATGCGGTCGGACCAGGCGTCTGGACGGGATGGAAGGGAGAGCTTCTGCGCACCCTCTTCGCCGAGACGGAGCTCCTGCTTACCGGCGGGCACTCGGAGCGCCTCCGGCCGGACCGGATCGAGGTCGCGCAGGCGCGCCTCCGGGCCGCCCTCCCGGATTGGGGAGACGAGGAATTCGCCCGATACTCCGCGCGCTTCTATCCCGCCTATTGGATGAAGACTGTCGGCGAACGCCAGCTCAAGCACGCCCACTTCGTGCGCGCGATGGAGCTGGAAGGCAGGACGGTCGGGACGACGGCCGAGACCGACGGCTTTCGCGCGGTGACCGAACTGACCGTGGTCTCGCCCGACCATCCGAGGCTTCTCGCCATCATCACGGGCGCCTGCGCGGCCTCCGGCGGCAACATCGTGGATGCGCAAATCTTTACCTCGGCGGACGGACTTGCGCTCGATACGATCTTCCTATCCCGCGCCTTCGAACGCGACGAGGACGAGATCCGTCGGGCCGAGCGGGTCGCGAGCGCGATCGAGCGGGCGCTCCGGAGCGAGGTCAAGATCTCCGATCTTGTCGCCGGGCGTCGTTCACGGCCCGTCCCGAAGGCGTTCGACGTGCCTTCCGAGGTCCTGATCGACAACGGCCTGTCGTCCCGCCACACCGTGATCGAGGTGACCGGGCTCGACCGACCGGGACTGCTCTACGAACTCACAACGGCGCTCGGCCGCTTGAACCTCAATATCGGGTCCGCGCATATTGCCACGTTCGGCGAGAAAGCCGTCGACGTCTTCTACATCACCGACATGATGGGCACGAAAGTGATCCACCCCTCCCGCCAGAGCGCTGTCAGGCGCTGCCTTCTGTCAGTCCTGGACGGAAGCCCAGGCAAGGCCAACGAGGTCGGCTGACAGCCCGCATCGACTTGATTTTGCTCGATATCGTCGTGATATCAGCCTCAGCAATCCCTGGATGACATTCGATATGACGGGCAACGACACAGCGCGGGGCAACGGCGCGGACCGCGAGGCCGCCGTCGTGGACGAGACGACGGTTGAAGGTTCCGAGGCGCGCGATGAGCAGCCGGACAGCAGCTCGATCGCTGCTTTGGAGGCCGAGAAGGCGGATCTCAAGGAGAGGCTTATGCGGGCCCTCGCCGAGATGGAGAACCTACGCCGGCGCTCCGAGCGCGAGGCCGCGGACGCGCGCAACTACGCCATCACGGGCTTCGCCCGCGACACGCTGACGGTAGCGGACAACATCCGCCGCGCGCTCGAGAGCGTTCCGAAGGGAGACGATGTCGTCAGCGATGCGCTACGCCCGTTGATCGAGGGGATCGAATTGACGGAGCGCGACTTGCTGAAGACGCTAACCCGTCACGGCGTGAAGCTCCTCGAGCCGCAGGGACAGAAATTCGACCCGAATATGCACCAGGCCATGTTCGAGGTGCCAGACGAGGCGGTTCAGAGCGGAACGGTCGTGCAGGTGATCCAGAGCGGCTACTCGATCGGCGACCGGGTGCTACGTCCGGCGCTGGTCGGGGTGGCGAAAGGCGGCCCGAAACCGGCGCCGGTGTCGCAGGCGAGTGTGGCCGGCGCGGCGGGAGACGTGACCGCGTCCTGACGGGCCGCAGCGGCCGCGATCACTTCAGCCGGACGCTGTCCACGACCTGACGAAAGCGCGGCAGGATGGCGTCCCGGTCCTCGATCCGTACGATGCCGATGGCGCGAAGATAGCCGTCGGGTTCGAAGCGGATCGTCTGCATGACGATCACCGGCGTGCCGGAATTCGCGTCCTTGGCTTTGGCCACGATCTCGTGCCAGTCGGAGCCGCTCTGGCGGAACCCCTGCGAGCGCTCCAGGGCCGCGTCCTTGATGAATGTGTTGGCGACCAGCGCCTGCCGGGCGAATGCCTCCCGCCGGTCGGCCATCGCGGGTGCGGCTCCGAAAGATTGAGCCACAATCAACATGGGCTGGGCCGCCTCGCGGACGACGTCGCTCGGCCCGTCCGTCAGCAGGAGCGAGTTCCCGGCCATCGCCCGGACGGGCCTGAAGCCGGCCGTCTCGCCCAGCCGGAAAGGCAGGGCAGCAAGTTGATCCTCCATCCCGAGCGGCGGCCTGAATGCCACCGTCTTCAGCGCGGTCTCCACTGACGCGATTTCCTCGGAGGTTGCGCCCTGCGGGAGTTGCCCGATGACGAGAGCCGTCATGGCCGGCTCCGCCGCGAGAAGAACCGCCTTTGTCACCGCGCGGCCGCCGTCGTTTTGCTCGCCCGACACCATGATGGAACTCGCGCCGCCGATCGTCGGCGTGCCCCGGGTCCTGAGCGAGAAACCCTGCGCCTTCAGCGCCTCATCCGAGAACCCCGCGGCGAGGCCCGGAAAGGCTTCGGCCGGCATCTCGACGACGAGGATCGCCGCTCCGCTCTTCAGGTTGCGGAAGCCGGAGAGCCCGCGCGAGAGCGCCATGTCGGCGGGCGGCACGAGCCCGATGCGCGACCCTGCCGGGAAAACCAGCTCCGCGGCGCCCGCCGCGCCGCCCGCGACGACGGAGAGGAGAAAGACGGCGGCTCGAAGCATTCTCGTTCCATGCAAGAAGGGAGCGGCAAGGAGGCCGGACAAACGGGGCGGAAGCGTGACCTCACGCACGCGCCAGGTCGGGCGCAGTGACGCGCCGGAGGGTCAGGTTGATCCGGCCTCCCTCCGGCAGCAATGTCGAACTTCCCGACAGGAGCCGGTCGACGCCGTGATACGCGAGACGTCCCGGACCGCCGAACACGAACGCGTCGCCTGATGCGAGCCGGAGCGAGCGGGTCGGGCCGCCTCGGGTGACGCCGCCGATGCGAAACACGGCCGTGTCGCCAAGGGAAAGCGACACGACCGGAGCATCGAGTGCCGTTTCGTCGCGATCCTGGTGCAGGCCCATCCGGGCGCCGGGCCCGTAGAGGTTGATGAGGCCGGCTTCCGGCCGGTGCGCATAACCGGCAAGATCTCGCCAGGCCGCGAGCAGCGCCTCCGGCATCGCGGGCCAAGGTTCTCCGGTCTCGGGGTGGTGCGGCTGGTAGCGGTAGCCCGCCTCGTCCGACACCCAGCCGAGCGGGCCGCAATTCGTCATGCTGACCGAGAAGGGCTTGCCCGTACCGGGCATCCGCGGCCGGAACGGCGGCGCCACGCTCAGGACGCCCGACAGGTCGCCGACCAGAGACTCCTGCGCGGCGCGATCGAGGTAGCCGGGGATGTGCACGACGCCCGGCCCGATCTCGATCCGGGTCACAAGCGCCTCACCCTTTCGGCAGGCCGAGCACGTCCGCCATGCTGTAGAAGCCGGCCGGCTTGTCGCAGCCCCATACCGCGGCCCTCACCGCCCCCCGAGCGAAGATGCCTCGGTCCTCCGACCGGTGCCCGATCTCGATCCGTTCCCCTGGTCCCGCGAAGATGACGCTGTGGTCCCCGACGACGCTGCCGCCCCGCAGGGTCGCGAATCCGATATCGCCGTCGTGCCGGGCGCCGGTGTGGCCGTCTCGGACCCGGACCGCCGTGTCGGCGAGGGACACTCCACGCCCGACCGCCGCGGCCTCGCCGAGGAGCAGCGCGGTGCCGGACGGGGCATCCACCTTCATGCGGTGATGCATCTCCAGGATCTCGATGTCCCAGCCCGGGCCGAGCGCTTCCGCGGCCTGCCTGACGAGACCCGCGAGAAGGTTGATTCCGAGAGACATGTTTCCGGACTGGACGATGCGGGCCTGCTTTGCGAAGCGCCGCAACGCATCGAGGTGTTCCGCTGTCAGCCCGGTCGTGCCGACGACATGCACGAGGCCGCGCTTCGCCGAGGCTTCGGCAAAGGCGAGCGTCGCCTCGGGCGTGGTGAAATCCAGGATCGCGTCGGCGTCTGCGAGCGCGATGTCGAGCTCGTCCGTGATCCGAACGTCGAGTTCGCCCGCCCCCGCGAGGGGGCCGGCATCCTGCCCGAGCGCCGCCGAGCCGGAGCGCTCTAGCGCCCCGACGAGGCGCGTCGCCGGATCAGCCGCGACCACCTGCACCAGCATGCGGCCCATTCGGCCGGCCGCGCCGGCGACGGCCACGCGGGTCGCGGTCACGGGCGCGCCCTCCCGCCTGGCGTCGTCATCCGGGCTGCGGTCCGTCGTAGCCCTCGATGATGATGATATCCATCTCGGCCCCGCCACGCTGCTTGGCGCGCGCCGCCTGGTATTCGGCGGAGTCCCAGCACTCGAGCGCAGCCTGATACGTGGGGAATTCGAGCACGACGTTGCGTTCGCGGCGCGTGCCAACCGGGTTCTCGAAGGCGCCGCCCCGAACCACGAACCGGGCGCCGTATTTGGCGAAGGCGACGCCGTTCGAGGCGACGTAATCCTTGTAGCTCTCGGCGTCGTGCACATCGACACGCGCGATCCAATAACCTCGTGGCACGTCGACCTCCGGTCTCGGTCTACCCTGACAGCCAGTCCGTCGCTGGGCCGACTGGTGCGGCGACGGCCTCTCAGGGCCGACGATAAACCCAGACCCGCGCGGGCGGAAGATTGAGCCAAATCCGCTCGGACGCGGTCGTCGTGCAGCGCGCGGCGCGGGCCGGGATCGGCGGCACGACGGCATAGGTGAACTGCACGAAAGGGGCGTTCGGATGCATCATGTCATGCGCGGCCGACAAGAGCGCGACGCGCTGATCGAGAGGTTTCGTGAACAACGGCAAGCTGGAAATCACGCCGGCGCAAGGTTCGGTCAGGACTTCGGCGAGCGTGTCCTGGACCTCGTAGGCGTCGCCCTGCACGATGGTGGCCCTCGGGAAGCGGCGCCTCAGGAGCTGACAGAAATCGAGGTTGTACTCGACCAGGACCAGGCGCTCCTGCTCGACGCCACGGCCGATCAGCGCATCGGTGACAGGGCCAGTGCCGGGTCCGAGCTCCACGACGCGGCCTGGCCGTCGCGGGTCGACGTAGGACGCCATGGTCTGTGCGAGGACCTTGCCGGAGGGCGCCACAGCGCCGGTGACGAGCGGACGCTCGAACCAGGACCGGATGAACCGGGTTTCGTCCCCGAAACGGTCGCGGCCGCGAACTCGCTTCCGCACTGACGACCCTGGAGACAGCTGCAACACCCCGACCCCTGTTCATCCGACCGTCACGACCTCGCCTTAGCGCATAAGCGCGTCAGGCGCGACTTGATCCCCCGATCCCGTCGAAGAAATCGCGAACCCTGGCGAAGAAGCCGCTGCTTTCCGGATGCGTATCGCCAGACGATTCCCGCTCGAACTCAAGGAGCAACTCCCGCTGACGCCGCGTGAGATTCTGCGGCGTCTCGACCGCCACCTGGATGTAGAGGTCGCCGAGGTCTCGCGACCGCAGAACGGACATGCCTTTTTGACGAAGCCGGAACTGCTTCCCGGACGCCGTGCCCTCGGGAACCCTCACGCGCGCATCAGAGCCGTCAAGGGTTGGTACGGTGACCTCCCCTCCGAGCGCCGCCGTCACAAGCGAGATCGGCACCTGGCAGTAGAGGTCGGCTCCGTCGCGCTGAAAGAACGGGTGCTGCTTCAGGGCCAGGAAGATGTAGAGGTCGCCCGAGGGGCCGCCGCGAAGACCGGCCTCGCCCTCGCCGGCGATCCTGATCCGGGTGCCGTCCTCGACGCCCGCCGGTACATTCACGGATAGGGTCCGCTCGCGCGTCACGCGGCCGGCCCCGCCGCAGTTCGAGCAGGGGTCGTCGATCACCTCGCCGCGCCCTTGGCAGTTCGGGCAGGTACGCTCGATGGAGAAGAAGCCCTGGGCCGCCCGTACCCGTCCTGCGCCGCTGCAGGTCGGGCATCCGCGCGGCTTCGAGCCGGCTTTGGCGCCCGTTCCAGAACAAACCTCGCAGGTCGACGAGGTCGGCAAGGTGATCGAGGCGGCCTTGCCCCGATAGGCTTCCTCGAGCGTGATCTCGAGGTTGAAGCGCATGTCGGCGCCGCGCTCACGCCCACCGGCGCCTCGCTGGCCGCGAGCACCCTGACCCCGGGCATCACCGAAGAAGGTGTCGAAGATGTCCGACATGAAGTCGCCGAACTCGTTGCCGAACCCGGGCCCGCCCGGCCCTCCCCCACCCTGGAAGGCGGCGTGGCCGAACTTGTCGTAGGCGCCGCGCTTCTGAGGGTCCGACAGGACCTGGTAGGCTTCGTTGATCTCCTTGAACTGGACCTCGGCAGAGGCGTCGCCCGGATTGCGGTCCGGGTGGAGCTTCATCGCGAGCTTGCGGAAGCTGGCCTTCAGCTCCACCTCGGTCGCGGTTTTCGCAACGCCGAGCACCTCGTAATAATCGCGCTTGGACATGGCTTAAGGCTGCGGCGAAGGCGGAGAATTCATGAACTCGTCGAGGCGCCCGCGCCGAGCGGCTGTCTCGACCCAGTGAACGAAACGGGCCGACAGGATAAAGCGGTCATCTCGGGGAGTCCTGCCCTGGTCGATGTCGGCCAGCCCGGACCGGGAGATATCCTGCCCACATCCGTTCTCGATGATCCACTCGTCATCAAAGAGCATAAAGCTGCGGGGTGCGACACTTCCCGGCTCCAAGCAGGAGCCCGCCGCTTTGGTGACGATGAGGAGAGCGGTGGCCTCGCGCGACGTCACCTCGCGGCTGCCTGAGCGGGACGGCGTGAGAACCGTCGCCCCGAACGTACTTTTCTTGATCGGGATGGATGCGTGCGGGACGGCGTCGAAGAGGTCCCGCTCGACGCCCTGGAAGTATTCGCGCATTCGCAAGCCCGCCATCGGCTCGCTCGAACGAAACGGTCGTCCGACCATCCCCTACCGGCTTACGCCCGCTTCTTCTTGTCCGCGTCGACCTCCTGGAAGTCAGCGTCCACGACGTCGTCCTTCTTGGCGCCGGGCTGGCCGGGTTCGTTGGCGGGAGACGCCTGCGCGCCCTCCGCCTGGGCCGCCGCGTACATTGCCTCGCCAAGCTTCATAGAGGCCTGCATGAGGTCGTTGGTGCGGGCCTTGACGGCCTCGGAATCCTCGCCCGTAAGCGCAGTCCGGAGTGCCTCGATCGCCGCCGTGATCGCCGACTTGTCAGCCTCGGCCACCTTGTCGCCGTGCTCGGCGACCGACTTCTCGGTCGCGTGGATGAGCGCCTCGCCGCCGTTCCTGGCCTCGACGAGCTCGCGCCGCTTCTTGTCCTCGGCGGCGTTCGCCTCGGCGTCCTTCACCATGCGCTGGATGTCAGCCTCCGAGAGGCCGCCCGAGGCCTGGATGCGGATCGCCTGCTCCTTGCCGGTCGCCTTGTCTTTGGCCTGGACGTTGACGATGCCGTTCGCGTCGATGTCGAACGCTACCTCGATCTGCGGCATGCCTCGCGGGGACGGCGGGATGCCGACGAGGTCGAATTGGCCGAGCATCTTGTTGTCGGCCGCCATCTCGCGCTCGCCCTGGAAGACCCGGATCGTCACCGCGTTCTGGTTGTCCTCCGCGGTCGAGAAGACCTGGGACTTCTTGGTCGGGATGGTGGTGTTGCGCTCGATCAGCCGGGTGAACACGCCGCCCAGCGTCTCGATGCCGAGCGACAGCGGCGTGACGTCGAGCAGCAGCACGTCCTTGACGTCGCCCTGCAGCACGCCGGCCTGGATCGCCGCCCCGATCGCCACAACCTCGTCGGCGTTGACGCCCTTGTGGGGCTCCTTGCCGAAGAACGCCTTCACGACCTCCTGCACCTTTGGCATGCGGGTCATGCCGCCGACGAGGACGACCTCGTCGATCTCGGCGGCCGCGAGACCTGCATCCTTCAAGGCCTTGCGGCAAGGCTCGATCGTCTTCTGGACGAGATCGTCAACCAGGCTCTCAAACTTTGCGCGGCTCAGCTTCAGCGCAAGGTGCTTCGGGCCGCTCGCATCCGCCGTGATGTAGGGCAGGTTGATCTCGGTCTGGGCCGCGGACGAGAGCTCGATCTTGGCCTTTTCGGCCGCTTCCTTCAGGCGCTGCAGCGCGAGCTTGTCCTTCTTCAGGTCGATGCCTTGCTCACGCTTGAACTCCGCGGCCAGGTACTCGACCACCCGGTTGTCGAAGTCCTCGCCGCCGAGGAAGGTGTCGCCGTTCGTCGATTTCACCTCGAAGACGCCGTCTCCGATCTCGAGGACCGAGACGTCGAACGTGCCACCGCCAAGATCGTAGACCGCGATCGTGCCCGAGTGCTTCTTGTCGAGCCCGTAGGCAAGCGCGGCCGCGGTCGGCTCGTTGATGATGCGCAGCACTTCAAGACCGGCGATCTTGCCGGCGTCCTTGGTGGCCTGACGCTGAGCATCATTGAAATAGGCCGGGACGGTGATGACGGCCTGCGTGACCGCCTGGCCGAGATGAGCCTCAGCGGTCTCCTTCATCTTCTGCAGCGTGAAGGCCGAAATCTGGGACGGCGAATAGCTCTTCGAGTCGGCCTCGACCCAGGCGTCGTTCCCACCGCCCTTGACGATCTTGTAGGGAACAAGACCCTTGTCCTTCTGCGTCATCGGGTCGTCGTATGTGCGGCCGATGAGACGCTTGATGGCGAAGAACGTGCGCTCGGGATTGGTGACCGCCTGGCGTTTGGCCGGCTGGCCGACGAGGCGTTCGCCGTCGTCGGTGAACGCCACGATGGAAGGCGTCGTGCGGGCACCCTCCTGGTTCTCGATCACCTTCGGGGTCGCGCCCTCCATGACGGCGACGCAAGAATTTGTGGTTCCAAGATCGATGCCAATGACTTTACCCATGGTCGGGATCCCTCATCCTTCAAGCAGACCGCTAGGCCCCTTGAGGCGGCCTGGCCCATGGCAGTGTTTGAGATTGAGGGAAGCCGCGTCGGTCGAGTCAAAAGCGGCGACGCGTCGTCCCCCGCGATGAAACCGATATAGTCAGGCCCGGACCGGCTTCAAGACGACGCACGCCAGGAGGGACGCGAAAATCACCGCAGTTTCGCCTGAATTGGCGGAGGGCGGCGTCAGGCCCGCAGGACGCCACCGCGTCGAACGAGCACGGTCGCGCCGGTCGGCACGCGCTCGTAGAGATCCACGACATCCTCGTTTAAGAGGCGGATGCAGCCGGACGAGACCTGCGTGCCGATCGACCACGGCTCGTTCGTGCCGTGGATCCGGAACATCGTGTCGCGCTTGCCTTGGTGGAGGTAAAGCGCACGGGCGCCGAGCGGATTGTCGATCCCGCCCTCGGCATAGCGCGTCATCTCCGGTCGCAGCCGCACCATGGTCTTCGTGGGCGACCAGTTCGGCCATTTGGCCTTGCGGCCGATATGGGCCACACCGCGCCACGCGTAGCCCTGCCGTCCGACCCCGACCCCGTATCGGAGCGCAGTGCCGTCGCCCTGAACGAGATAAAGACGACGCTCGTCGATGTCGACCACGACCGTTCCCTGCCGCTGTCCGCCCGTGTAGGCGACCGTGCGGCGGTCGAGATCAGGATCCAGGAGCGATCGATCGATCAGCGGCACGTCGAAGGGATCATCCTTCATCGAGCCGACATACCAGCGGGAATAATCACCCTCGGCAGGGCTCGCCGGATTGAGCTGCGCGGACCGCATGTTCTGGCAGGCCGCGAGCGGAGCGCCGACCAGTATACCGAGAAGAGCACGCCGTGTTGTCATCGTGCGGAACTGCGATTCGAGAAGAAGAGGATGCCTTTCCTACCAGCCTGACATGCGGAGATGTGTGCCTTCCCGGTCACAGCCGGCGCCCTTAGCTGCAGAGCTTCAGGCCCGACAGGCCGGTTCCAGGTGAGTTCCAGCTGATCACGACAACCGACACGGGGCTGGGCTTCGGCACGTCGCAACGCTCGTCGCGGCCGGCAGGTCCGGCAGTCCGAACGTCCCGTATCCCAGCCAAAACGTGGCGGCCGATTGACCGTTTGCGGGAGCCGCCCTATGTGCACTCCAAGATGCCGCCACGAGGCCGTGTCTCACGTTTGGGGGATAGTTTAACGGTAGAACAGTGGACTCTGACTCCTCTAGTCGAGGTTCGAATCCTCGTCCCCCAGCCACGCCCTGCGCCCGCCCGGTCAACGACTTAGCGGGCTTTGTGCTGGCTGGGCGGCTCCAGTTTCGACTGCAACACGTCGCCACGTGGTTCTGGCGGTCACAACAGATTACGGTCAGGCCTGCTGCCTCACGCAACACGGACGCGGGCTCGCCAAGGCGCCGCCGGTGCATAGGGACCTTGGCGCCCGGCGTCCGGTACTGGCCCCGCGTTTCGCCCTGGGTGCCCGCCTCCTCGTAGCGGGTTCGGAACGAGGATGGCCCGATGATGTGACGTGGCTGCCCGCCCGGAGGGATCATCGCCCCGCGTCGCTCCAGCCACGCCTGCATCTCGGCGATCTCGCGCTGCTGCTCGACGATCGCGGCCTCGGCAAGCTGCTTTGTCTGTTGGGCGCAAGGTCTCCGACCGCCATGCTTAACGATGGGTCAAGAAGCGTGGAACGTGGGCGTGGTCTGCTGAGGATCGGAGCCCGAAAGCCTGGACGTCGTTGGCCGCCGAGTTCGTCCGGGACGCCCGTAACTGGGGCCGCCGTTCACCCGTCTTGATTGCGAGATCGATCCTTCGCTACCGTAGCCGCTGGCGGCCGAGGCCGCGGGGGACACTCGATGATGGACCGGGGAAGGCGCGGATCTGGCGATCCGCGACAGGCAGCCGAGGCCGCCTTCAAGAAGGCGACCGACAAACCGGCGGAACCCGGCTCGCCCAAAGCGCCCGTCATCCCGCACGGCAAGGAGATGGTCTCGATGCGGATCGACCGCGACGTGCTGGAACGCTTCCAGGAGGAAGGGCCGGGATGGCAGGAGCGCATCAATGCCGCGCTTCGGAAGGCCGTCGATCTCTGAACGGCCACGCGTCCAGAGCGGAGCCGGCCGGGCCTGAGCACCGTCACTCTTTCCTGGCTCCGAGAGAATGTCGGCCCGGGTTGGCAGCGTCTCGTCGATGCGGCAGGACATTGTGGCCGACCGCGCGCCGGCCTTCCTCTTCGGAGTTCCGCCATGGTCCACGTCCTCGCCATCATCACAGCGAAGCCCGGCATGCGCGACAGGATCCTGGAGGCGTTCCAGGCCAACATGCCGGCCGTCCATGCCGAGGCCGGCTGCGTCGAATACGTGCCCACCCTCGATGCCGAGGGGTTCGGTCCCGCCCAGACCGCGCTCGGCCCCGACGCTTTCGTCGTGATCGAGAAGTGGGAGAGCCTGGACGCGCTGAAGGCCCACGCGGCCGCGCCCCATATGGCGGCCTACGGCAAGGCGACGCGCGACATGATCGCGAGCAGGATCATCCACGTGCTGTCGCCCTTCGTGGCCTGAGCCTCCCGTTGCGCTTCGACGCGATCTGGCTCGACGCTCGGCTCGCGACGCTCGATCTGGCGCGGCCGGGTCTCGGAATCGTCGAGAAAGGCGCCGTCGCGGCTAAGGATGGACTTATTGCGTTCGCCGGTCCGGCCGCCGACCTGCCGTCGGGCTGGGACGCTGCCGCGCGCACGAGACTCGATGGCCGCTGGGTGACGCCGGGCCTCGTTGATTGCCATACCCACCTCGTCCATGCCGGCGACCGTGCGCAGGAGTTCGAGCTCAGGCTCGCGGGCGCCTCGTACGAGGAGATCGCGCGACGCGGAGGCGGCATCTGGTCGACAGTCGACGCCACCCGCGCCGCGAGCGAAGACGACCTCGTCCGCTCCGCCCTCCCCCGGCTCGATCGGCTCCTGACGGAGGGAGTGACGACCGTCGAGGTGAAATCGGGCTACGGGCTCGAGCCTGGCACGGAGGCCCGCATGCTGCGCGCGGCCCGGCGGCTGATGGTCGAGCGCCCCGTCCAAGTCGTGACGAGCTATCTTGGCGCGCACGCGTTGCCGCCGGGTTCGGATCGCGAGACCCTCGTTTCAGAGGTGTGCGCCACGATAGGGCTTCTCGCGGCCGAAGGGCTGGCGGACGCCGTCGATGCGTTCTGCGAGAGGATCGCGTTCTCGCCCGCCGAGACGACGCGGGTGTTCGACGCCGCCCGCCGCGCGGGGCTGCCGGTCAAGCTCCACGCCGACCAGCTCTCCGACACCGGCGGCGCTGCGCTTGCGGCCCGCTTCGGCGCACTCTCGGCCGATCACCTCGAGCATGCGAGCCCCGCCGGGATCGCCGCCATGGCGGCGGCCGGAACGGTCGCGGTGCTTCTTCCCGGCGCCTTCTACTTCATCCGCGAACGCCAGTTGCCGCCGATCGAGGAATTCCGCCGACACGGGGTGCCGATCGCGGTGGCCACCGACTGCAATCCCGGCTCCTCGCCCCTTACGTCGCCCCTGCTCGCCATGAACATGGCCGCGACGCTGTTCCGGCTCACGGTCGATGAGGTGATCGCCGGATGGACCCGCGAGGCGGCGCGGGCGCTCGGCCTTCGGGCCGAGATGGGCACGTTGGAAGTCGGCAAGTGGTGCGACCTTGCGATCTGGGACGTGGAGCGCCCGGCCGAGCTCGTCTACCGGATGGGCTTCAACCCGCTTCACGCGAGGGTGTGGCGCGGGCGATAGGCTCGATAGCGTCATTCCGGGCTCGCGGAGCGAGAACCCGGAACCCGCGGCCAGATCGTAGCTTCGTGGGTCCCGGGTTCGCCTGCGGCGCCCCGGGATGACGTCGAGAGAGGATCGACATGAGCGACCGCCTAGACAACAGCCGCGTCATTCGGGCGGCGCGCGGCCTTGAGCTCACGGCTAAGAGCTGGCTCACCGAAGCTCCGCTCCGGATGCTGATGAACAACCTCGATCCGGAGGTGGCCGAGCGGCCGGAGGCGCTCGTCGTCTATGGCGGCATCGGGCGGGCCGCCCGCGACTGGGATTCGTTCGACCGCATCGTCGCGGCGCTGCGCCGGCTCGAAGCCGACCAGACGTTGCTCGTTCAGTCGGGGAAGCCGGTCGGCATCTTCCGCACCCATCCCGAGGCGCCCCGGGTGCTGATCGCGAACTCGAACCTTGTGCCCCACTGGGCGAATTGGGACCAGTTCCACGAGCTCGATCGCCTGGGGCTGATGATGTACGGTCAGATGACGGCGGGCTCCTGGATCTACATCGGCAGCCAAGGCATCGTTCAGGGCACCTACGAGACCTTCGCGGAGATCGGGCGGCGGCATTACGGGGGCTCGCTCCGGGGCCGCTGGATCCTGACCGCCGGGCTCGGCGGCATGGGGGGCGCCCAGCCGCTCGCAGCCACCATGGCGCGCGCCTCCCTGCTGGCGATCGAGTGCCAGCCTTCCCGCATCGAGATGCGGCTGCAGACCGGCTACCTCGATCGGCGGGCCGACACTCTCGAGGAGGCGCTCTCGATGATGGAGCGGAGCTGCCGGGACGGCGCTCCGGTCTCGGTCGGGCTTCTCGGCAACGCGGCCGAGATCCTGCCCGAGCTGGTCCGGCGCGGCGTTCGGCCGGACGTCGTCACCGACCAGACCTCCGCCCACGATCCGGTCAACGGCTACCTGCCGAAAGGCTGGACGCTAGGGGCCTGGGAGGAGCGCCGGGAGCGCGACCCGAAGGCGGTCGAAGCGGCCGCGAAGCGATCGATGGTCGAGCACGTCGAGGCCATGCTGGCGTTCCATCGCGCGGGGGTGCCGACACTCGATTACGGCAATAACATTCGCCAGATGGCGAAGGAGCAAGGGCTCGCGGACGCGTTCGACTTTCCTGGATTCGTGCCGGCCTACATCCGACCGCTCTTCTGCCGAGGGGTCGGACCGTTCCGCTGGGCGGCCCTGTCGGGAGATCCCGAAGACATCTACCGCACCGACGCCCGCGTGAAGGAGCTGATGCCGGACGACGCGGCGCTGCACAACTGGCTCGACATGGCGCGCCGGCGTATCCGCTTCCAGGGCCTTCCCGCACGGATCTGCTGGGTCGAGCTCGGCGACCGCGACCGCATCGGGCTCGCCTTCAACGAGATGGTGGCGCGGGGCGAGATCGGGCCGGTCGTGATCGGCCGCGACCACCTCGATTCCGGCTCGGTCGCGTCCCCGAACCGCGAAACGGAAGCGATGAAGGACGGGTCGGACGCGGTGTCGGACTGGCCGCTTCTGAACGCGCTCCTGAACTGCGCCTCAGGCGCTACCTGGGTGTCGATCCATCATGGCGGCGGGGTCGGGATCGGCTATTCCCAGCATGCCGGCATGGTGATCGTGTGCGACGGGACAGCGGATGCGGCGCGGCGCATCGAGCGGGTTCTATGGAACGATCCGGCCTCCGGCGTGATGCGTCACGCCGATGCCGGCTACCGGGAGGCCATCGCCTGCGCGGGACGGCACGCGCTGGACCTACCCGGATTGCGGTGAGAGTGGATGAGCCCGCGCCTCGGCGTTGTTCGGCTCCGACGCTCAAGCGATGCTCGGCGGGCGCCCGGGCGGGCAACGACGCATACGGACCCGAGTCGCCCCTCGAGCGTTGAGCCGTATGAGCATCCTTGACCTTTTTCGACGCGACCCCCCCGCTGACACGGACGTTGCAGCCCGCCCGTCTCATTCAGCCCTCGGATTCGACCTGGCTCCGCCCAGCTCGGAGGAGCGGCGCCGCCTCGAGGCGGACCTTTCGCCGGAGGAGCGGCGAGTTCTCCTGCAGCATGGCACTGAGGCGCCCTTCTGCGGGGGCCTCCTCAACAACAAGCAGGATGGGGTCTATTGCTGCCGCGAATGCGGCCTACCCCTGTTCCGCGCGGAGACCAAGTTTGAGAGCGGAACGGGGTGGCCCAGCTTCTTCGGGCCCATCAATGAGGAGCACGTCCTCTCTGTCACGGACCAGAGCTACGGCATGGTCCGGACAGAAACGAGATGCGCCCGTTGTCAGAGCCACCAGGGGCACGTCTTCCCGGACGGCCCCGCCCCCAGCCGGCTTCGGTACTGCATCAACTCGGTCTCGCTCGAATTCGTACCGAACGGCACCGCGTTGCGTGATCCCCTTGCGCGGGGTGATCGCCTGGAGTGAGGCGCGAAAGCGTAGCCCTACTCCACCGCCTCCAGCGCGGCTGACACGGTCGCCGGCTCCGGCGCGCTCGCCAGAACGCCGGTCGACTGCTTGAGCCGCTCACGGTCAGATCCTGAGACCAGCCTCGACTTGTCCAACGACGTGAAATCGCCGCTCACTCGCGGGTTGGAGCCGCCTTCAAAAACGAGAACCCTGCCCTTGAGGACGACAATGTCACCGCGTTTCAATGTCGGATCCTCGAGGTGCCAATTCGGATTTGTCACTGGGTCGATCGGTGTTGCACGAACAATGGCCCGACGCTCCGCCCGCACTATACGACGGGAGCCCTTTTCGGACCGCTCTGACCGAACACGTCGGCGCGGGTTGACCCGAACATCGATCGCCGGCTGGCTGAACGTGGGCTGCTGCGGCTGGCTGGTCGGGCCGCCTCCAAAGAGGAAGTCGAACAGCCCCGCCTGGGCAGGGGCGGGCAGCGTCAGGCTGGCGCCTGCCGTCACCGCAGCTACAATCCCGGCGCGAAGCTTCGGATCGATCTTCAAGTTCGGCCTCGAACGGTCGGTTTCGGAAATCTGGTGACCAACGCAAAGTCAGAGTAGCGGTTCCGGACCTCATCGGGCCTATATTTCGGCAGCGACGTCGAAAATTAGTCACGCCAAAGTTAATGACGCTGTGTGGTGGCCGGTCGGGCCCGCCTCGGCCGGAGTTCGCCGCAATGCGGGGTTTGTGTGTCGCCAGAGGCGGGCTATCCCGCATGGTGGTTGAAGGCGTTATGGTCGCCTAATCCGCATTCTTCGATATGGAGCAACCCTGATGAGAGCGACCGCTCCGGCGCCCACCCGCCGTCGCTTCCTTGCCGGTTCGGCCCTCGGAGCGACGCTCCTGATGCTTGGATCGGCCGTCGCCCAGACCGCCTATCCGTCACGGACCATCCGGGTCGTCGTACCCTTTCCGGCCGGCGGAACGACGGATTTGATCGCCCGATTGTTCGCGCAACGGATGAGCGAGGGCCTGGGCCAGTCCATTGTCATCGAGAACGTCGGTGGAGCCGGCGGATCGGTCGGGGCCGACACGGTGGCGAAAGCCGAGCCTGACGGCTACACCCTGCTCTTCCACAACCTGACCTTCTCGTCCACGACGGCCTCCCTGCAATTTGCCGGACGCGCCAAGCACGACCTGGCCGATTTCGCGCCGATCTCACTCGCCGTGAACGTCCCGATGCTCTTGGTCGCCAACCCTTCCGTGCCGGCCAAAGACCTCAAGGATTTTGCGGTCTACGCCAAGGAAGCGGGCGCCAAGCAACCACTCTTCTATGGCTCGACCGGCCCTGGCAGCATCATGAATCTCGCGGCCGAGGTGTTCAAGCGCGATTCCGGAATCGCCATGGACCACGTGCCGTTCAGGGGCGCCGCGCCCCTCGTGCAGGAGCTCCTCGCCGGCCGCATCCAGTTTGGGGGCGACCAGCTCTCGACGGCGTTGCCGCACGTGGCCTCAGGAGCGCTGAAGCCGCTCGCGGTTTTGGCCGAGCGCCGTAGCACCATCCTTCCCGACGTTCCGACCGTGCGGGAGCTCGGCTTTCCGAACATGGAGCTTCGCGGCTGGAACGGGTTCTTCGGCCCGGCGCGCCCGCCCGAGGCGGTCGTCGCCCGGCTGAACCAGGAGATCGCGCGCGCGGCGCAGCACCCGGAGATCCGACGCCGTCTGGCCGAGCTCGGCGCCGAACCGGTGGGCTCGACGCCGGCCGAGCTTGGACAGGCGGTGCGCGAGCAGATCGAGAAGGTGCGCCCTCTCGTCTCGGAGCTTAAGCTCATCGTCCAGTGATGCCGCGCTGAACCCCGGACGCCATTCACGACACGCTTACGCGTCGGCCGCGGTTCCAGGCCAGAAAGGGCACGCCCGACAGAAGCGACCGCATAGCGGCCTCGCTCTGGTAGAGGCCGTTCACGGACACGCGCGGGAGGGCGGTCAGGTGCCCGGCATGGGCGGGAAACAGGTGGCCGGGTCTCGTTGTGACGGCGGTCGCGAAGCCCGCCTCGCGGGCGAGCGCGAATTCACGCGGACCGGCGGATGTCGGGTCGCCGACCGGATAGGCGAGATGGCGCACCTCTCGCCCCAGCCTCTCGGAGATGACCGAGCGGCACTCCGTGATCTCACGCCGGGCCGTCGCTTCGTCATGCTTGGCCAGCATGGGATGGGTGAGCGTGTGCGCCCCGATCGTCACCCCCGTCTCGCGCGAGAGATCGGTCAGGTCCGACCAGCCGAGGCAGAGGCGTCGCACGAGGCCGGGGCGGTCGATCCCGGCCTGGTCGCACCAGCGCGCGAGGGTGTCGCGGAGCAGGTCCTCGGGCCCGGCCCGCAGCTCGCGATACGCGGCCGAAAACGCGGCCTCCTTCTCGGCCGTCGTCCCGGCCGCGACCGGACCGCCGCGCAGCTCGACGTGATCGGAGGCACGCACGACCTCCTCGAGCTCGAGCCACCACAGACGCCCCTCGCCCGAGGCGTAATCCGTGGTGACGAACATCGTCCAAGGCGCGCCATGCCGCTTCAGGACGGGCAGGGCCTGATCCAGGTTGTCGCGGTAGCCGTCGTCGAATGTGAGGGCGACGAAGCGCTCCTTCCCCGAGGCCAGCCGCGCCGGCGCCTCGTCCAGCGGCACAATGTCGAAGCCGAGCCGGCGCACGAGCCCGAGCGTCCGGTCGAGATGCTCCGGCGTGATGGCGAGCAGCGCATTCGGCTGGAACGGATCGTCGCTGGCCGGACGGACATGATGGAACATCAGGATCGCACCGCACCCGCGCGCAAGTGGCGCAAGCCATCGGTCGGCCCGGGTGGCGGCAAGGAGCCTGAACCCTGCCGCGATCGCCTGGTGCTTCATGGTCGAACGCATGGTGTCGGCTTAGCGCGGGTTTAACAAAGCTCCGTTACCGCTTGGTCTTCGCGGCCGAGCGGCCGCGTCTCTTCGTGCGGCCGAACGGCCGCGTCTCTTCGTGCGGCCGAACGGCCGCGTCTCTTCGTGCGGCCGAACGGCCGCGTCATGGAATCTCGATGACCACGATTGCGGCCGCCGCGCCCGCCCTGGCCTCGACCGACCGTAGCCGGACGAGCGGGACGGACCTCTCGATCGAGATCGCGACCGGCCTCGCGGCCGCGGAGGCCGTGTGGCGCGAATTCGAGCGCGACGCCGTCATGTCTCCCTACGGGCGCTTCGACTGGGTTTCGGCCTATGCGGGAAGCGTCGAGGGCCGTGAGGCGATCCGCGTCGCAGTGGCGCGGGACGCGGCCGGCCGTGTGGCCGCCATCCTCCCGTGCTCGGTCGCGCGCCGGTTCGGCACAACCATCGGAGCGGCGCCCGGAGGCAAGCACGCGAACTTCAACCTGCCCCTGATGCGGCCGGACATCGCGAACAGCCTTACGCCCGAGGGGGCGACGAAGCTCCTCCACGAGGTCGGACGCGCGATCGGGCTCGACGTCGTCGCGCTGCCGAACGTCCCGGTGTCCTGGAACGAGCGGCCGAACCCGTTCGCCTCGCACGGGCGGCCGAGCCCGAGTCATGCGTCGTCGCTGCGACTCGAAGGCGACGGCGACGCGACGCTCGCCCGCAGCATGAGCCCGGACGCAAGAAAGAAGCTCCGCAACAAAGTCCGCGGGCTCGCAAAGCAGGGCGCGGTCGCGGTCCTGGAAGCACGCAGCGAAGCGGAGGTCGACCGCATCCTTGATGCCTTCTTTCACCAGAAGGAGACCCGTTTCCGCGAGCTCGGCATTCCCGACCCCTTTACCGATCCCGCGATGCGGAGCTTTCTCCGCGCCGGAGCCCTCGCCCGCCTGGACGAGGGTCGACCCGCGATCGAGCTGTACGGCCTCACGGTCGACGGCCGCATCGTGGCCGTGCTCGGGGGAGCCGCGGACGCTCTCCGTCTCAGCGGCATGTTCGTGTCGTTCGAGCCGGGAGAGACGGCCAGGTTCAGCCCGGGCGAGATCCTCGCAACCGAAATCATCCGGCGGCAATGCGAGCGGGGCCGGCAGGTGTTCGATCTCGGCGTCGGCGAGGCGCGCTACAAGCGCAACCTCTGCGACAGCATCGAGCCTCTCGTCGACGTGGTCGTGCCGATCACTCTTCGGGGCCGCCTGCACGGGGCGGCGCGAGGAAGCCTCGTGACGCTGAAGCGTCGGATCAAGGCGAGCCCGCGCGCCATGGCGGCCCTCTCTCGCGTGCGGCGAGGGCTCTCTCGCATCCGGGCGTAGCTCGCTCGGGCCGTCCGACGAATCAGCCGCTGGCTCGCCCGAACCTGCGCGTCCTGGACGTGCTGCAACTCGGTCGCGACGCGTTATCCCCTACGACACCGATGATGTTGTCACGCTCTCCAACGTGCAGCTCACGAACTCGCGTCCACGTGCTCATCATGTGTGGGGCGTCGCCGGGAGGCTGAGGGGTCGGCCCGCTCAGGCCGCCTCGTGCACCGCGACCGCCTGTTCGCGCGCCACGACCACATCGTCGGCCCCGGTCTTCTTCACCGCCTCGTAGGCGCGAACGAGGTGCGGGTTCGCAGGCTCGAGGTTGGACGCGAGCACCACCGCGTCCACCCGGGCCGCGAAGAGCGGAAGAAGGTTGCCTTCCCCGTTTCCAAGCAGGGCGCAGATCACCCAATCGTAGGTGCTCTCGAAGGCCCGCAGCGTCACATCCAGGCTTTCGGGGGAGCCGGTCAGGGCCTCATTCAAGAGCGTGCCGATCGCCACGCGGTGAATGCGCGAGCCACGATCCCGCTGGATCACGTCGGAGAAGGACGCCTCTCCGGCTACGAGGTCCGTCAGCCCGAGGACGGCGTCGACCGGTGAGGTCTCGTCTCCATCCGCGTCGATCAAGATGACCCGCGCGCCCTGCGCCAGGGTGAGGGCAAGCCCGCGCGCCACCCGGATCGCGTCCTCGCGCTGATCGACTCCGGTCACGAGAACCCGGCGTCCCCTCTCCCCCGCTTCCGACCGCGACAGGCGCTCGACGAGGTGGCCGAAATCGTAGGCCGGATCCGGGCCGGCTTCCTCCGGCATGTCCCTGACCGGGCGGGCGTCGAGGAGCGGCCCCCGGCCGAGATGGCTTAGGTCGAAATCGAACTCGCGCGGCGTCATGCCGGGATAGGGGTAGGAGATTCCGGCCTGGGCGGACCCGTAAGGCAGGAGTCTGGCGCCTTCCGTCGGCCGCGCGCCCAGGAGCTCCCGGGCCACGATGGCGCCGACGCACAGCATCAGCATGGCGAAGGTGGACAGGCCGACGATCGGCAGCTTCTTCGGAAATGAGGGGATCTGGGGCACGATCGCCCGCGACACGACCCGCGCATCCGGCGGCGCGCCGTAATCCGTGTCGCGAGCGGCTGCCTCGCGATAGCGACCGAGATAGCTCTCGAGCTGCTCGCGCTGGATGCGGGCCTCCCGCTCGAGCGCGCGAAGCTGGACCTCGTTCTCGTTCGCCGCCGAGACGATCTTCTTCTGGCTCTCGATGGCGGCCTCGATCGATTCGACCCGCGCTCCCGCGATGCGGGCTTCGTTCTCGAGCGTCCGCACCGTCCGCTCGGCCGCGATCCGGATCTGGGCTTCGAGATCGGAGAGCTGAGCGTTCAGCTCCTTCATGCGGGGATGCTGCGGCAACAGCGTGCGCTGCTCCAGCGCAAGCTGGGCCCGCAGGTTGATGCGCTGCTCGAGGATGCGGCGGATCAGCTCGTTGTTCGCGACATCCGGGATGTCGAACGCCTTGCCGTCCCGGATGGTCTCGCGGATGAGCTTCGCCTTGGCCTGTGCATCGCCGCGGGACGTGCGGGCCTGGGCGAGCTGAGCCGAGAGTTCCGAGAGCTGCTGGGCGGACAGCGTCGTCGTGCCGGTTCCGACGAGGAGGCCCGTCCTCGACCGGAACGCCTCGACCTTGGCCTCCGATTCGGCGAGGCGTTTACGCAAGCTGTCGATGTTCGAGCCGAGCCAGGTCGAGGCCGATCGCGCCTGGTCCTTTTTCGCGTCGTCCTGCTGACCGAGATACAGCTCCGCAATGGTGTTCGCCCCCTTGGCGGCGAGCTCCGGATCACGGGAGCGGAACTCGACCGCCACGATCCGTGACTTGCCGACCGGGTAGACGAGGAGATTGTCGTAGTATTTTTCGAGCACGCGCTCTTCGGCGGGGCGGTCGAGAGGGTTGTTAGCGATGCCGAGCAGGACGGCGACCTGCTGCCCGATGCCGAGCCCGCCGACCTCCGGGTCGAACTCGGCGTTGCCGACGAGGTTCAGCCGCTTGATGGCCTCGCGGGCGAGGTCCCGCGACATGACGACCTGGACCTGGCTCGCGACCGCCTGCTCGTCGATGAGGGGCTGCTGCTCGAAGCGCTCGTTCCCCGGCCGCGTGAAATAGGTGTCGCTCGTCTGAAGGAGGAGCTTCGCCTCACCCGTGTAGCGCGGCTTCACCAGCATCACGAAGGCGAGCGAGGCCAAGAACGCGAGGGCGGTCGGGATCACGACCCAGCGCCAGCGCCTGGCAATAGCCCGTCCCACATCCGCGACCGTCGCGTCTGAGGGCTGAAGCCCGTAGGCTGGAAGAGAGGGGGCGTAGGGCTGGGCCATGGCGTGTTCCGATACGCAGCGCAACGAAGTACGGCCCCGACAACACGCGATTAAGGTTGAGACCGCGTTAAAAGCGGCATCCGTTTACAGCCGCATCCGTTGTTTTCGCAGGATTTCTTAGGGCCCCGCTCTTCCGTTGAGCCATGAAGCGCGCTTTCTGGCCCGGAGGACTTGGCGCGGCGCAGGTTGGTCGACGCGATGTTCTAAATCGAGACGAAACACGCTTCGTTAACCATGCGCCGCTATTCGGGATCGTGCTTCCGCATTTCGGACATCCTGGCATGAACAGGCGCCACGCCCTCACTCTCATCGCGGCCTCGCTCTCTCTCGGGGGATGCTTCCGCCGCCCTGTGCCCATCGCGGTCGACCTCCGGGCCCCGGAGACCTACACCCTCGCGACCGGCGACAAGCTCCGCATCATCGTGTTCGGGCAGGATTCGCTCTCGAACATCTACCAGATCGATGCAGGGGGTCGGATCGCGATGCCGCTGATCGGGCCGGTTCAGGTCGGCGGGCTCAGCACGGGCGCTGCGGCGAGCGCGATCGAGGCGAAGCTCAAGACCGGGTTCATCCGCGAGCCGAAGGTCACCGTCGAGGTCGACACTTACCGGCCCTTCTTCATTCTCGGCGAGGTCACGACCTCCGGCCAGTTCCCCTACGTGAACGGCATGACCATCCAGACGGCGGTCGCGATCGCGGGCGGGTTCACGCCGCGGGCCGAGCGCAATGTCGCAGAGCTGACACGACGCACCTCACGGGGCATCGTGGTCGGCGAGGTGCCGATCATCTACCCGGTCCGCCCGGGCGACACGATCGTGATCAAGGAGCGCTGGTTCTGAGCGCGTCGGCCGCCCCGATCGGAAGCCCACCCGCCGGCGGCGGGCCGCTGCGGATCATGCACGTGTTCCGGGCGCCGCTCGGGGGTTTGTTCCGGCATGTGCTGGACGTTGCGAAGGGCCAAATCGAGCGGGGCCACGCGGTCGGCATCTTCTGCGACGCGAGCACCGGCGGCGCCGGGGCGGACGCCGCTCTGGACGCCATCCGGCCGAGCCTCGCGCTCGGCGTACATCGCATTCCGATGCGGCGACTGCCTCACCCCCGCGACCTCCTCGCCCTCGCGACGCTGACCGGGCTCTACCGCCGGCTGAAGCCGAACGTCCTGCATGGGCACGGTTCCAAAGGCGGCGCCTTCGCCCGCCTCGTCGCCGTCCCGGGGCTCGATCGGCGGACGATCCGGGCCTACACGCCGCATGGCGGAAGCTTTAACTACAATCCCGGCACGCTCTCCCACACCGCCTACATGAAGGCCGAGGCCATCCTGGGCCGGCGGACGGACATCTTCCTCTTCGAGAGCGACTACGTCCGCAAGCGCTTCGACGAATTCGTCGGCGCGACCGCGAAGCTCGTGCGGGTCGTCCATAACGGGATCGCGGAAGCCGAGTTCGAGCCGCTGGAGCGCGTCTCCGACCCGTTCGATCTCGTGTATATCGGGGAGCTCAGATCCGCGAAGGGCGTCGATACTCTGATCGACGCGCTGTCTCTCATCCGGCGCGAGCACGGTCTGCGCTTGACGCTTCTCGCGGTCGGGTCCGGCCCGAGCGAGGCCGACCTGCACGGCAAGGCCAAAGCGGCGGGCGTCTGGGACTCGACCGCCTTCGTGCCTCCTCAGCCGATCCGGTCCGCGCTCTCGCGGGGACGGATCATGGTCATCCCCTCCAAGGCCGAATCGCTGCCCTACGTCATCCTCGAGGCCGCGGCGGCGGCCCAGCCGCTCGTCTCGACGAATGTTGGAGGCATCGGCGAGATCTTCGGGCCGTGGTCGGACGAGCTCATCCCACCCGACGACCCCCTCCGTCTGGCAGCCGCGATCCTGGCCAAGGTGGCCGAGCCGGAAGATATCCGTAGCGGCAAGGCCGAGGCGCTGAGCCGGCACGTCCGCGCCGGGTTTTGCCTCAACCGCATGGTGCAAGGCGGGCTCGACGGCTACCAAGCGGCCTTCGCAGCACGGGCCGTCGCGGACCGTTAACCCGGTTTCACCCTTTCCGTTGAGCCTTCCGTAAGCGTCCCACGCTAACCGTGGATGGGCCGGACAGGCCGGACGCGTAGGCGGTCCGCCTTCGTTGCGTACGGGACAGGCCGATGAGCGGAATCGACATTCGCCAGTTGCTGGGGGCAGCCTCCGGCGTCGGCACGCACGATCCCGGGGAGCACCTCGTGGCGGACGCATCGGGGGCGGCGCGGATGCCCGCGCGGCCCACGCGCCTCTCACCTGTGGTCGTGACCGGCCTGGTGCGGATCGCGGAAGCTCTGCTCGTGGCCGCGACCGGCATCGCGGTTCACCTTGCCTACGTGTCGAGGGTCGCGCCCTTCGATTGGACCTACGTCGCCGCCATCGTCAGCGTCGCGATGTTTGCGTCGCTCAGCTTCCAGGCGGTGGGCGCTTATTCGATCGGAGCGCTGCGGTCCCTGCTCGTCACCGGGCTGAAGCTCACCGGGGCCTGGACCTTCGTGTTCCTGGCCGCGATCGCGCTCGCGTTCTTCCTCAAGGCGGGCGGCCAGTTCTCCCGCGTGTGGCTCGGCGCCTGGTACGCCGCGGGCCTCGTCGCGCTCCTCACCGAGCGCCTGGCCCTCTCGGCCTGGGTCGGCGCCCGAACCAGGGCCGGAGCCTTCGACCGGCGTACCGCAATCGTGGGAGGCGGCGAACCCGCGAACGAGATCATACGGGCCCTTCAGGCGCAGCCGGAAAGCGGCATCCGGATCGTCGGGGTGTACGACGACCGCGACGACGATCGCTCGCCGAAGATCATCGGCGGCTACGAGAAGCTCGGCCAAGTGTCCGACCTCGTCGAGCATGCCCGCCGGACCCCGCTCGACCTCGTGATCTTCACGCTGCCGATCTCGGCCGAGAGCCGGCTTCTGCAGATGCTCGGCAAGCTATGGGTCTTGCCGATCGATATCCGGCTCTCCGCCCACGCGTCCAAGCTCCGGCTCCGGCCGCGCAGCTACTCCTATATCGGGTCCGTGCCGGTCCTCGACGTATTCGACCGACCAATCGCCGATTGGGACCACGTCCTGAAGTGGCTGTTCGACAAGATCGTCGGGTCGATCCTCCTCGTCCTGTGCTCGCCGATCCTGCTTGCCGCCGCGTTCGCCGTGAAGCTCGAAACCCGGGGACCCGTGCTGTTCCGGCAGAAGCGGTACGGGTTCAACAACGAGCTCGTCGAGATCCTGAAATTCCGTTCCATGCATGTCGACCAGAGCGATGCGACGGCGTCCAAGCTCGTTACCCGCGACGACCCCCGCGTCACTCGGGTCGGGCGCTTCCTGCGGCGGTCGTCGATCGACGAGTTGCCGCAGCTGATCAATGTCGTGCGGGGCAGCCTGTCCCTGGTTGGCCCGCGGCCGCACGCGCTGCAGGCCAAGGCCGAGAATCGCCTCTACGACCAGGTCGTCGACAGCTACTTCGCGCGGCATCGGGTGAAGCCCGGCATCACGGGTTGGGCGCAGATCAACGGCTGGCGCGGCGAAACCGACACGCAGGAGAAGCTGCAGCGGCGCGTCGAGCACGACCTTCACTATATCGAAAACTGGTCGGTCTTCCTCGACCTCTACATCGTCCTGGCGACGCCCTTCGCGCTCCTGAAGCACGACAACGCGTACTGAGCCCGAGTCGATGAATTCCGGCGTCGCGCCAGCTCCGCCCTCCCCTGCCCCGCCCGCGCCCGAGCGGCTGCTCGGACGGGCGTCGGCACGAAGCCTCGCCGAGACGCTTGGCTACGCGCTCTTCGCCCTGTTCGTCTTCTTCACCTGCTTCACCTTCCTGCGGCCCTCGCCCTACGACTTCGCAGCCATCCCGGCGATGGTCCTGTGGGTCGTCCTCGGAGTCAGGCTGCACAGGGCGGCGCTCGTCTTCCTCAGTCTGCTCGTCCTCTATCATTGCGGTCTTCTCTCGGCGCTGCTGCCCTATCTCGACGAGCCCGAGCCGGTGCTGTGGACCGTCCAGTCGCTCTACCTCATGGCGACGTGCATCTTTTTTGTGATGTTCTTCGCCGACGACGCCGACCGGCGTTTCAGTTTCGCCGCAAAGGCTTATCTCGCAAGCTGCATCTTCGCGGCGGCGGCCGGCGTTCTGTCGTATTTTTCGCCGACCGGCATCCTGTTCACCATGGACGGGCGGGCGGCCGGCGTGTTCGAGGACCCGAACGTCCTCGGCTCGTTCCTGATCCTCGGGGCGCTCTACCTCCTTCGCAACCTCCTGGTCGGCGAAGCCCGTCATCCGCTGCTGTCCCTGGCAACGCTGCTGCTGCTGCTGGCCGCGATCTTCCTGTCGTTCTCCCGCGGCTCCTGGGGCTCGCTCGTGGTCGGCGCACTCGTCATGGGAGCCTTCACGTTCCGGTCGAGCGGAGCCCGGATCAGGCGGCGAGTAGCGATCGTCGGCGCGGTCGCCATGTTCATGGCGGCCGGGGTGCTCGGCGGGCTGATGACGGTCGCGACCGTGGCCGATACGTTCTCCGACCGCTTCACCCTGACCAAGGATTACGACGAAGGCGTCACCGGCCGGTTCGGCAACCAGGCGCGCTCCATCCCGCTCCTGGTCGAGCGGCCGGGAGGCTTCGGACCGCTCCGCTTCCGTCTGCGATACGGGCTCGAGCCGCACAATTCCTATATCGGCGGATTCGCCAACGGTGGGTGGCTGGGCGGCTTCGCATTTCTGGCCATGGTGCTCGTCACGGTCTTCGTGGGCGTGCGCCTCTGTCTCGTGCCCTCGCCGGTCCGCGGGCATGCCCAAATCGTGGTCCCGGCCGTCCTGATGTTCTTCCTGCAGGCGTTCCAAATCGACATCGACCATTGGCGACACGTCTACATCATGCTGGGGATGGTTTGGGGCCTCGAATGCGCGCGGGTGCGTTGGGCGGACGCCGCCTACGGGACCGCGTCGCGAACCCGGTCGGCGATGGCGCTCGGCGGCGCCCCTCGGCTGTCCTCGCCCGCCAGCGCGTGACCCCCGGCGGGCGGGCCCCATTTTTTCGCCGGCAGGGCCTGAAATCGGGCGAAAGACATCTTGACCTCTTTCCTTGACATCGCAATGATGGTCTCGTCGCTCTCGATCCATGTCGTGTCTCGGCCCTTGCATGCTCTGCACCGAACAGATCAAGCGTTTTCCGACCCGGAGCCGTATCAGCTTGACCTCAGGACCAGGCGCTCCTCGCGTCTGGGCGTATCCGGTCAACATCAACCCTCGCGCCGAGCAGGCCTATCAACACGAGTCATGAGATGAGCAGAGGACGAGATTTCAGAGGACCGAGCAAGCGCGGCTTCGGCGACGATTTTGGAATGGACCGGCCGCCGAGCCCCTACGATTCTCCGCCCCCTCGCGCCCCGATGGGAGGAGGAGGAGGCGCCCGTCCTTCCATGGGACCTTCCGGACCGGAGCAGGAAGCGACCGTCAAGTGGTTCAACCCTGAGAAGGGCTTCGGCTTCGCCGAGTTGTCCGACGGGTCCGGCGACGCCTTCCTGCATATCCGGGCGGTCGAAGCCGCCGGCCACAGCGAGCTCGAGCCCGGCACCAAGCTGCAGGTCAAGGTGGCGGCCGGTCAGCGCGGTCCCCAGGTCACCGAGGTGATGAGCGTCGATACCTCGACCGCCCAACCGAAAGGCGCTCGCCCGGCGCGCACCGGTGGCTTTGGTGGCGGCGGTGGTGGGGGCGGCTACGGTGACCGCGGCGGTGGAGGCGGCGGCTATGGCGGCGGCTCCGGCGGTGGCGGCTACGGCGGCGATCGCGGCGGTGGTGGCGGTGGCTTCGGCGGTGGAGCGCCTCGCCGCGCCCCCTATCCGAGCGCGGCCCCGACCGGGCCGGTCGAGGATCTGACCGGGACGGTGAAGTGGTACAACCCGGCCAAGGGCTTCGGCTTCATTGCGCCCGATGACGGCGGCCGGGACGTGTTCGTCCATCGCTCCGCGCTCGAGCGCGCCCGCCTTCCCGACCTCCAGGAAGGCCAAAAGGTGCAAATCGGCGTGACCCAAGGCATGAAGGGCCGCGAGGTCGCGACCATCGACGTGATGGACTGATATCCTGGACCGCGTTTACGCAATCCGCTTTACAAAGCCCGCCCCCAGGCGGGCTTTTTCTTGTCGGGCTGCCGAGCCCTGCCCTGTCTTCCTGGCGACGCCGATCCGACGGCTTTTGCCTCCCTGCGGGTACCCTGGCGGATGCCGAAGCGTAGCGCCGGCCTGCTCCTCTTCCGGCGAATGAGCGGCCCGCTCGAATGCCTGCTGGTTCACCCTGGGGGCCCGTTCTGGGCCAGGAGGGACGAAGGCGCCTGGTCGATCCCGAAAGGCAAACACCGTGAGGGCGAAGACCCTCGCGCGGCTGCCAGGCGGGAGTTCGAGGAGGAGACGGGAGCGAGGCCGCCGACGGGCGACGCCCTGCCGTTAGGAGAAATCGTTCAATCCGGACGAAAGGTCGTGACCGCCTTCGCCCTCGCAGGCGACTTCGACGTGAGGACCGTCCGGAGCAACAGGGTCGAACTCGGATGGCCGCCTCGATCCGGCCGCCGGATCAGCGTCCCCGAGGTGGATCGGGCGGGCTGGTTCGGGCCGAGCGAGGCGCGGCGCAAGTTGCTGCCTGCGCAGGTCCCGTTCCTCGACAGGTTGCTGGCGCTGCTTGGCCCCGCCGGTGGCGCAGACGGCTGACCAGCGAGAACGCCCGTCAGCCTTTGGTCCGGAGGACGACGCGGGTATCGGACGGGACGAAGACCTGGCGGCACCCCGTCGCGAAGTCCGTCAACAGCCAGTATGTCGCGGCCGGCACTGTGGTGCATTCCACCCGATAGGCCGCCACGGGGGTCGGGTTCACGGGATTGCCGGAGACCGGGTAGGGCGCGTCCGTCGATGCGGGAACGACCGCGCAGCCAACCAGGGATGCAGCCGCCGCGGCGACCAGCAGCCATCGAGTGAGCGTCGACATGTCGGTGCCTCGCGCCCGTGCCGGGCCTCGCGGCACCCTGCCCTCGCGTCTGAGGTGGATCAAGCGCCTCGTGGGCCCTCCGGTCGCTTCATTCGGCAGCGTGGCGCACCCGCATCGGTTTCAGCACGGCCAAAGCGAGAAGGCCGGTCAGGACGTCGAGCGCTATGACAATGCTGAAGACCGGCAGCCAGCTTCCCGTCTGCTCCCGCAACAGCGCCGCCACCGGCCCGCCGAGGATCGAGCCGATGCCCTGGGCGATGTAGAGGAACCCGTAATTCGTGGTGGCGTGCTGGGCGCCGAAGGAATCCGTCAGGGTCGACGGGAACAGCGAGAAGATCTCCCCCCAGCCGAAGAAGACGAGCCCCGACAGCAGCACAAAGGCGACCGGATCCTGGCGGAAGTAGATCAGGAGCCCGATGGCCGCCCCCTCCAGGATGAATGCGATCCCCATCGTGTTCTCGCGCCCGATATTGTCCGACACCCAGCCGAAGAAGGGCCGGGTGAACCCGTTTGTCAGCCGGTCGAAGGTGAGCGCGAGCGGAAGCGCGACCATTCCGAGCACGATTGCGTCCGCGACCCCGAAGTCGCGCGCGAAGCTCGCGAAGTTCGAGACGACCATGAGCCCGCCGGTCGACATCATGGTCATCATGACGAACATCAGCCAGAAAAGCGGCGTCTTCAGCATCTCGGTCGGGATCCAATTGCGGCCCGTGACGCTGAGCGTGGGGCTCGCCGCAGGCGGCGCCTCGCCGGCTCGCGGCGGCCGCAAGCCGAGCGCCGCCAGGAAGCCGACGATTCCGAGGATGATGCCGAAGGTGACGAGCGTCCGCTGGTGACCGGACGATTCCAGCATCGAGGTGATGGGAAAGCTCGTCAGCATGGCGCCCATGCCGTAGCCCGCCGCGACGAGGCCCGTCGCAAACCCGCGGCGGTCGGGGAACCAGCGCACCATCAGGCCGATGATGCCGACATACACGATGCCCGTGCCGATGCCGCACAGGACGCCGTAGGTGAGGTAGAGCGTCGTGAGGCTACTCGCGTAGGCGGCGAGCACCCAGCCGAGGCCGGACAACGCAGTGCCAAGCGAGATCAGGACCTTGGCGCCGAAGCGATCGATCAGCCAGCCCTGCGCGGGCGAGAGAAAGGTCTGGAAGACGATCAGCAGCGTGAAGGTCACCTGAAGGGCCGAGAGCGGCGCCCCGGTCACGCCCGCGAAGGGCTTGGTGAACAGCGTCCACACATATTGCGGGCTCGAGATGGCCATCATGGCGATCAGCGCCAGCCCAAGCTGGAACCACCGGGTACTCGTCGTCGTGGCGGCGAAATCCTGCCGGTGCGCGTGTACGCTCATGTCCAAAGCCCCTGAAAACCGAGTCTGACCCCAGACGCGCAAAGTTCGTGCCGATCGCGGCCCATGGGCTCAGGACCGGGGAAGCAGTGGAGCAGTTGACCCGGCGGCAGCGCCCCCCGATGGGGGCCTCGTCGCCATCACCTGCTTGTCACCGTCACGCGAACGCGGGATGAGGACCCGGAAAGCCCGTCACCCCCATGCTGATTTCCACCTGGAACGTCAATTCCGTCAAGCAGCGGCTGGAGCACCTGACGCGCTTCCTAGAGGAGACGCGGCCGGATGTCCTCTGCCTCCAGGAGCTGAAGTGCCTGGACGAGGCGTTTCCGTCGGCGGCCGTCGAGGCGCTCGGCTACAATCTCGCGGTTCATGGGCAGAAGGCCTTCAACGGCGTCGCGCTCCTGTCGCGTCATCCGATTGCCGATATCCGGCGCGGATTACCCGGAGCGCCTGACGACGAGCAAGCCCGCTACATCGAAGCGCTTGTGTCCTGCCCGTCCGGCAAGGCGGTCCGGGTCGCGTCGATCTACCTGCCGAACGGGAATCCGGTCGGAACCGACAAGTTCGGCTACAAGCTAGCCTGGATGGAGCGGCTGATCGCCCATGCGGGTGAGCTTCTCCTGCTCGAGGAGTCGCTGCTGCTCGCCGGCGACTACAACATCATCCCGGACGGGCGCGACGTGTACGATCCGGCCGCCTGGACCGGGGATGCGCTGTTTCGCCCGGACAGCCGCGCGGCCTTCCGTCGGCTACTCGCACTCGGCCTGACGGACGCCGTCCGGGCCTGCGACGACCGCCCCGGCCTCTATAGCTTCTGGGATTACCAGGCCGGCGCCTGGCAGCGGAACAAGGGCATCCGCATCGATCACCTCCTCCTCTCGCCACAGGCCGCCGACCTCCTCGTCTCGACGGACATCCACAAGGGGCTCCGGGCTTGGGACAAGCCCTCGGACCACGTGCCCGTGTCGACCCGGCTTCGGCTGTAGGCCAGCATTAACGTCGGGGAGCTGCCCGGCTCTGCGATTCCTGGGTTCCGGGTTCGGCTGCGCCGCCCCGCAATGACGGACGGGGTCGGATGCGTCGCCCGCCCGAGGGGATCACAGCATCGCCGATCCAGAGAGGTACGCGCCCAGGGCCGCCAGGCCGATGAAGAACCACGTCTTGAAAGTCTCGGGGCTGACCCGAGCGCGCAGCCACGTCCCGAGCGCCATTCCGAGGAGCGCCGGGCACAGAGCAACGAGCGAGCCACCGAGCGCCGGCACGCCTAGCGCTCCGTCGCTCCACAGGAGGGCCGCGAGAGCCAGCGTCGAGACCATGAAGGAGAGGCCGAGGGCCTGGATCAGCTCTTCCTTCTCGAGTCCGAGCGCCTGCAGATAGGGAACGGCGGGGATCACGAATACGCCCGTGGCGGCGGTGACGAGCCCCGTCGCGAGCCCGATCAGGGGCGAGGCGATCGCCTCGAATCCCCCCGGCACCGCGAGCTTCACCTTGCCGAGCCCGACGGCCGCATAGGCGATGAGCGCGAGGCCGAGCGCCATCTTGGCCTCATGGCCGCCGTGGGCGAGCCAGCCGGAGCCGAGACAGCTGCCGATTGTCACGCCCGCGAACAGGCTCCACAGGCGCTTAAGCAGGACGCCCAGGGCGGGTCCGGCTACCAACTGCCAGGCGTTCGTGACCACCGACGGCAGAATCAGCAAAGCGGCTGCCTGCACGGGCGTCAGCACGAGGCCGAGGAGGCCCATGGAGATGGTCGGCAGGCCGAGCCCGATCACGCCCTTGACGAAGCCGGCCAACGAGAAGGCGACTCCGATCGCGGCAAGTGTCATGAAATCGTGAGCCATGATTCTGCCTCGTCCCGGCGCCATGCCGGCGGCAACCTCACATACCGGGGCCGCATGCGCCTCCGCCAACGCTTCGGCCGCGGCCGAAGCATTCGGGGCTGACCCGTGCGGCGCCCGGAGCTACCGTCAACAGCATGACCATGGTGTCGGGCAATACACTCGCCGAAATCGCCAGCCTGATCGGCGATCCCGCTCGGGCAAACATCCTTTCCGCCCTGATGGATGGGCGGGCGCTCACCGCAGGTGAGCTCGCCTGGCATGCCGGCGTGAGCGCCCAGACCACCAGCGGGCACCTGGCCAAGCTGTCGACGGCCCGCCTCGTCGCGGTCGAGAAGCAGGGCCGCCACCGCTACCCATCGGCTCGCGTCGCCGGAGGTCGCCCGCGCAGTCGAGGCCTTGATGGAGGTGGCGGCTGTCGGCCCGGCGCGGCACCGGCCGACGGGGCCGCGTGACCAGGCCATGCGCAAGGCCCGCACCTGCTACGATCACCTCGCCGGCCGCCTCGGCACGGCGCTGGCTGACGGCCTGTGCGAGCGGGGCTACGTCCTGATTGCCGAAGAGAGCGACGGGCTCGGAACGATCACGGATCGGGGCGGCCGGTTCCTGTGCGACGAACTCGGCATCGCGTTCGGCCCCACCGGCAAGCGGCCGCTGTGCCGGACATGCCTTGATTGGAGCGAAAGGCGACCGCATTTCGCGGGCCGCCTCGGCGCGGCCCTGTTCCGGCGCTCCCTCGAGCTCGACTGGATCGAGCCGGTCCCGCACAGCCGGGCGGTCACGATCACGGGCTCGGGCCAGGAGAGCTTCTCGCGGCTGTTCGGCATCGATCTCGCGTAACCTCGCGGCAGACCTCGGTCGGCATGGGCCTGTCAGAGCCCGCGAGGTTCCCTCGCCGGATAAGCCCCTGGACTAAGAGCACCTCGACGAAGCAAAAGGGCCTCAATGGACAGCCTCCGCATCCACTCCCGCCGCGGTCAATCGGCCTGGTTTTCGTTGGGGCTGCTCGCCGCCGCAGCGGGCTGCAGCTGGTTTGCCGGGGTTCTCTCAGATCCGAACTTCTCGGCTGGAACAGCACGGCGGGCGGGGGTCCTGGAAGGGATACCGGTTTCGCTCCGGGTCGGGTTCTTCGCCGTCTGCGCGCTGGCCTGCTTATGGGGAGCTTACTCCACCTTGCGGGCGGCGCTCCGAGCCGCGCCAGCATTCGCGATCCGCCCGGACGGGGTCGCGGACCTACGCGGTGCACGGGAGAAGTTCATGGCCTGGACCGAGGTCGGCGCCATCACGATGGACCAGAACTTCCTGACGCTGAAGCGCCGCGTCGAAAGCGGCATCTCGCTCAACTTCGGCGGTTTCGGCAAGGACCGGATCGCGATTCCCCTTATGCACGTGACGCCGGCTCGCGACACCATCCTGGCCGCGATCACTGAGCGCGCGCCGCACCTGTTCAGGTGATTAGGATCCCGAGATCGGCCGCGGCTTCCCTTGATCGTCAATCGCGACGAACTTGAACTCGCCTTCGGTCACCTTCTCGCTCTCGCTCTCGGTCGTCGCACGAGCGCGTGCCCACGTCTCGATCTTCACGGTGACCGATGTCTCGCCTTCATCGGCCACGGTGCAGTAGCAGCTCACCTCGTCCCCGATCGACACGGGCCGCAGGAACGTCATGGCTTCGATCGAGACCGTGGCGACCCGCCCGCCCGCTCGTCGAGCCGCGAAGCTGCCTCCCGCGAGGTCCATCTGCGACACTGTCCAGCCGCCGAACACGTCCCCGCCCGGGTTGGCATCGCGGGGCATGGCTACTGTGCGCAGGTGAGGTCCGCCGGGCACGTTCGGGGGCTGGTCGGCCATCGTCATTCTCCGGAATCCCCAACAAACCGGGACGTGAGCACCGGTTCCACAAGGCGTCGGCTGCTTGAAGGCCGCGGCTGTGCGCCCGCGCGCACCCTCACCGCACGAGCTGTTCGCAGTTGCGTCGACGCTGCATGAGGCAATCCTCGATCTGGCCTTGCCGGTGCAGCTGCGACACGAGCCAATACGCCCCGACGATCAAGGCCACGGCCACGATCGCGACGGTCAGGTTCTGCCTGTCGCGCGGATCCACGACCGATCGGGATCAGCGGCGCTTCGCCTGAAACTGCTCCAGGAAGCTCAGTGCCGTGCGCCGGTCGCTTTCGCTCGCCGCGTCGAAGGCTTCAGCATAGAGCGTCTTGACCCAGGCCTCGCGCTTCGGGTCGGCGGCGTCCTTGGCGAGGGTGAGCCACATCAGCCCGCGCGCGCGCTGGCGCGGCACGCCCTGACCGTTGACGAGAAGCTGGCCGAGCAGCGCCTGGGCGGAGCTGTGCCCCTTCTCGGCCGCCAGGTTCAGCCATCGCGCCGCCTGGCGCTGATCGCGATCGAGCCCGTTCCCCTCGAGATAAAGGCGAGCCAATTGGTACTGGGCCGTCGAGTCGCCGAAATAGGACGCCGCGTAGGAGAACATCTCCGCGGCCCGTTCCGGATTGGCCACGACATAGCTTCCCCGGACGCCCTCAAGATAATAGCCGCCGAGCGACACGAACGCGCTCGCGACCACGCCGGCTCGGGGCGAGTCGGGCGCCTCGTCGGCATTCTCGTCGGCGATGCGGGAGAAGTACTCGAACGCCTTCAAGTCATTGCGCGGCACGCCGTCGCCATCGGCATACATACGGCCGAGCTTCCACAGCGCCAGCGCGTGCCCCTCGTCGGCTGCGAATTCAAGCGCCTTGACCGCGGCGACCTTGTCGCCGGCATTGTAGTCGCGAACGCCGGAGCGCAGCGCCTCCTTGGCCGACCCGAAAGATTGCGGCGCGAGCGCCGGCGCTGCAGCGTGCGGCCGGGCGTCAGCCGCGCATGACGGCGCGATCGCCGAAAGAGCGACGATCAACGCGAGCGCGGGGGCGAGGCAGTTACAGGTCCGCATAGCTCTCGGTTTCGTGTGCCCCGCCAGGGTGGGTGACGGCGCCGTTCAGCGCCGATCCGACGCCTTGCGCATACTTCCAGAGATAGCCGGAGGTGGCGCGCGTCGGGCGGGGCGCCCAGCCCGCGCGACGGCTCGCGAGCTCCTCGTCCGAGAGCCGGACGTCGAGCGTTCCCGACACGGCGTCGATGGCGATGACGTCGCCGTCCAGGAGAAGCCCGATCGGGCCGCCGACCGCCGCCTCCGGCCCGACATGGCCGATGCAGAAGCCGCGGGTTGCGCCGGAAAAGCGTCCGTCGGTGATGAGCGCGACCTTGTCGCCCATCCCCTGCCCATAGAGCGCCGCGGTGGTGGACAGCATCTCGCGCATGCCCGGTCCGCCGCGCGGGCCCTCGTAGCGGATCACGAGGACCTCGCCTTCGCGGTAGGTGCGCGCCCGCACGGCCTCGAAGCACTCTTCCTCGCTGTCGAAACAGCGGGCCGGGCCGGTGAAGGTCTGCCGATCGGCCGCCATCCCGGCCACCTTCACGATCGCGCCCTCCGGGGCGAGGTTGCCCCGCAGGCCGACAACGCCGCCCGTGGCGGTGATCGGGCTCGTGGCGGGCCGCACCACGTCCTGGTCCGGGTTCCAGGCGACCTTCGCCATGTTCTCGGCGATGGTCCGGCCGGTGACCGTGAGGCAGTCGCCGTGAAGAAAGCCCGCATCGAGCAGCGTCTTCATGAGGAGCGGGATGCCGCCCGCCTCGAACATGTCCTTCGCCACGTAGCGGCCGCCTGGCTTGAGGTCGGCGATGTAGGGCGTGCGCTTGAAGATCTCGGCCACGTCGAACAGGTCGAACTTGATCCCGCATTCATGCGCGATCGCGGGCAGATGCAGGGCCGCGTTGGTGGAGCCGCCGGAGGCCGCGACCACGGTCGCGGCGTTCTCCAGCGCCTTCAGGGTGACGATGTCGCGCGGCCGGATGTTCTTCCGGATGAGCTCCATCACCATCTCGCCGGCCGCCGAGCAGAACCGGTCGCGGATCTCGTAAGGAGCGGGCGCGCCGGCCGAATAGGGCAGCGCCAGGCCGATTGCCTCGGACACCGTCGCCATGGTGTTGGCCGTGAACTGCGCCCCGCATGCGCCGGCCGACGGGCAGGCGACCTGCTCCAATTCGTCGAGATCGTCGTCCGACATGGCGCCGACCGAGTGTTGGCCGACGGCCTCGAACATGTCCTGGACGGTGACCTGCCGGCCCCGGAAAGTGCCGGGCAGGATCGAGCCGCCATAGATGAAGATCGCGGGCACGTTCAGGCGCACCATGGCCATCATCATGCCGGGGAGCGACTTGTCGCAGCCCGCCATGCCGACGAGAGCGTCGTAGGCGTGGCCCCGCATGGTCAGCTCGACGGAATCGGCGATCACCTCACGCGACGGCAGCGACGACCGCATGCCGGCATGGCCCATCGCGATGCCGTCCGTGACCGTGATGGTGCAGAACTCGCGAGGCGTGCCGTGCGCGGCCGCGACGCCCTTCTTCACCGCCTGCGCCTGGCGCATCAGCGAGATGTTGCAGGGCGCGGCCTCGTTCCAGCAGGTCGCGACGCCGACCAGCGGCTGATGGATCTGCGCCTTGGTCAGGCCCATCGCGTACAGGTATGAGCGATGCGGCGCCCGCGCCGGACCTTCCGTGACGTGGCGGCTCGGCAGCCTCGACTTGTCGATCAGACGCGCATCCATCCCGAACGTGACCTCTCCCAAGCCGCTCCAGCCCCCGGCGGCAGGGCCTCCGCAGCATGGCGCCCGACCGGTGCAACGAGACCCGAGAGAGGCGCGGTCGAGAGGGCGCGAACGGCCTTCGAACGCCTCCCAAAGGCGCGCTAAACACTTGCGGAGCAATGACTAATCGCGAGGTCGGAACTGATCCCGGTTTATGGCGGGATCGCGGCGAACCTTCGGTGGAGCGAGGGCGGTCTCGGGATGTTTTTCGGCTGTGGCTCACCAGCCACAGACTCGTTCCACGGCCGATCGGCGGCCCCCCTCATAAGCCCGCGGGCCGCGTTGCCGGACAAGGGTCCTTGCGCTAGAGGGACCGCCTTCGGACGGGCGGCGCGATGCAGACCTTCTTCGTCGAGATCAAGTGCCGGCTCGGCAAGACCTACCCGGTCGCGAGCGCCTTGGCGGACCGGGAGATCGCCTCCGAGATTTACTCGACAGCCGGCAATTACGACATCCTGGCCAAGTTCCACGTCGACGACGACGTCGATATTGGCCATTTCGTCGCCGAGAACGTCCAGTCGCTACCCGAGATCGCCGACACCCGCACCATCATCACCTTCAAGGCGTTCTGACGGGCCTACAGCGCAGAGACGAGGTGGCCCCCGTCGACGGTAACGCAGGTGCCCGTCATCCAGGATGACGCGTCCGTCGCGAGGAGCAGGAAGGCGCCGTCGAGGTCCTCGGGCTTGCCGAGACGCCGGGCCGGGATGCGGCGGATCATGGCGAGCCCGGGCTCCGTCTCGAAGAACTCCTCGTTCATCTCGGTCGCGATGTAGCCCGGCGCGAGAGCATTGACCCGGATGCCGTAGCGCGCCCATTCGAGCGCGTGCGCGGCGGTCATCTGAATGACGGCGGCCTTGGTGGCCGCGTAGACGGAGACCGCCCCCGTCACCCCGATCCCAAGGATCGACGCGATGTTGACGATGGCGCCGCCTCGACCCCCGTCCCGCCAGGCCCGGGCGGCCGCGGTCGAGACGAGCCACACGCCCTTCAGGTTCGTGTCGACCACCGCGTCGTAGAGCTCCTCCGCGACGTCGAGTGCCGGCCGGCCTTCCGAGATGCCGGCGTTGTTGACGACGACGTCCAAGGGTCCCGCGCTCTCGGCCACCCGCAAGGCGTTGGCGACCGAGGCCGCATCGCCGACATCGAGGTCGACCGCCATCGAGCCCTCGGCGCCGAGCCGAAGCAGCGCCTCGACCAATCGCTCGAGGCGGTCGCGCCGGCGGGCTCCCACCGTGACGAGCGCCCCATGGCGGGCACAGAGCTCGGCGAAGTGCCGACCGAGGCCGCTCGAGGCTCCCGTGATGAGGACGTGGCGTCCCCGCAGCATTGCGCCCAAATCCATTCCGGCAACTTCCTATCCGCCGCGATCAGGCTGCCTTCGGGCTCGATCGCGCGAGAAGCTGCGCGTTCATGCGCTCGAGCCGATGCGCCAGCTCCCGCATGACGGCGATCGACATCTGCGGAAACTGAATCAGCAGCTCGAGGAACACGCGCTTGTCGATCCGCAGCGCCGTCAGAGGCTCGGATGCCACGATCGTCGCGCTCCGCGGCACGTCGGACAGGATCGCCATCTCGCCGACGAGGGCGTTCCTGCCGAGCTCGGCGACCTTCACGCTGCCGTCCTTTCCGTCCAGCACCACATCGGCCTTGCCGTCGAGGATCACGTAGGCCGCGTCCCCGGCATCGCCCTGGGAAAAGAACTTCTGCCCCGCGGAGAAGCGGATCCGCTCGGACGTAAAGGCCAGCAGCTTCAGTCTCGAGGGGTCGATCTCCCGAAACATCGGCACCTGACGGAGAGACTGCACTTCCGTATCGAGGGTCATGGCTCAGCCTTTCGGGTTATTCGGCGGCAGCCTTGGTCACGACCCGACCGACAAACGGCGCCTCGTCGTCAGCCGCCTGATCGTTATCCGCGGCCGGGGCGACCCTGGCTATGGCGTCCCGCGCCGAAGCCGGGGTTTCCGACTCCTCGGACGCCGGCGGAGGGGGGTCGGGCAGACTCTCGCGCTCCTGAAGCTTGAGCGCGGCTCGCCCGTCCTTGAATGTGACCACGGCGTCAAAGAGCCCGACATGCCGATCGTTCGGGAGCACCACCGCGAGCGTTCGACCTCGACTGGCGTCCCGGAGGAAACGGAGCAGCGCGTCCACCCGACGTTCCCCGAAGGGCGCGAGGGCTCCGTCGATCACGAAGAGGTCGGGCCTTTTCACGATGCCCCGGATGAGGTTGACGCTCGCCCTCTGCTGGGCCGTGAGCAGGCGTCCGGCCGGGCCGACCTGATGGTCGAGCCCCACCCGCTCGATCTCGGTCGAGAGATCCATCTCCTGGATGACGCGGGCGCCGGCTTCACGCACCCGCTCGCGCGCATCCGCGATGGTTTCGTTCACGCGCCCGAAGAGCAGGTTGTCGCGGACGGGAGCCGCCGCGTTCACCGTCTTGGGATCGTAGAACTCGACGCCTGGCTCGCCCTCCTGCTGCAGCATCTCGCGCACGCTCCCGCGGGCCTCGAGGAAGCGTTCCCGCATGGCGTCGTCGAGCAGCCCTAGCCGATGGCGCGGCTCGACGTAGCCGAGAGGAAGAGCCAGCAGCCGGAGGCGGTCGTCGCGCGTCAGCCCACCCCGCCCTTTCACGTGCGAGCGCTTCACGATCTCCTCGAACTCGGCGAGCTCGTCCGCGTGCACGAAGGAGAACTGGTCGAAGAGCGGGTGTCCGGAGGGAAGGCCCCGGAAGATGTCGGTCATCGTCTCGGCGATGCTCGCGCCCATGCGGACGAGCTCGTCCGTGAGGTGGGTCTGATCGAGAGCGGCTCGGAAGCCGGGGTGCTCGACGATGGCGCGCCCGATCAGCGTCTTGGAGGTCGGAACTCCGAACAGGATGTTCTCGGCCACCGTCGCCTGGATGTTGTAGCGTGCGGGGTCGAACGGCTCGACGAGCTCGGCCATGCCATCGTCTTCGAGGAGCTTGTGCAGCCGCTGCCGGGCTTCGACGATGCCGTTCGCCAGGGTCGGCTGACGTTCGGGATCGATGAGCCCCGCGAGGCCGAACCGGTACACGTCCTCCTCGAGACCGAGGCCTTTCAAGAGGTCGAGGATGGCGCGGTCGAGTTCCGCCGCGTCGGCATATCCTGACCGTTCGAGATCGACCCAGTCGGCCGCGATCGTCCCGATCGGGTTCCCGGTTCGTTTCGCTTCGTCGATCCGAAGGAGCTCGGCGCTGTCTTGCTCGACCTCGCCGACCTGACGCTGCCGAAGCCCGTACAGGAGATTGTCCCGCACGCTTCCCGGAAAGAGGACCGGCTCCGCCCCCGCATACGAGATGCGGCGGCCCGCAACCTGTCGAGGAAGCTGCGAAAGGTCGCGATCGCCGATCGTCACCTCGCCCGAACGCTCCTCTGCGCGATGCGCCATGATGCGGGCGAGAACGCTGGCGGCCGCCGTTCCGTCCGACACGATGGCGAGATGCGCCGGCAGGTCGATCTGCAGGTCCCCGCCCGCGATGATGGGCCTTCCGTGGGCGTCCACCACCTGCAGCCCGCAGATGCCGAGAGTGCCCTCCAGCGGCTCGTCTCCGTCACTCGCCTCCTCTTCCGCGGGCGTAAGCCGGTCGGGTGAGAAATAGGCGACCACCTGCTCGTACTTGACCTGCACGTCCAGACGCTGCTGGTCCCAGTCGATTAGTTCCTTGAGAGGAGGGGGCAGATCGCGATAGGCCGCGATGACTGCGACGAGCTGGCCGATGTCGAGCCGCCCGCTCAGCGCAAAGTACCCTCCCACAGCATAGAAGAAAAACGGTGTTATCTGGGCGAGCAGATTATTGAGATACTTGACGATGAACTTGCGCTTAAAGATCTTGAACCGGATGTCGAACAGCTCGTGCAAGCGGCCACCGATTTCGGCTCGCTCCCAATTGGCCGTACCGTGGACCTGCACGGCCTCCATTCCGTCGATCACCTCGCTGACCCGACCCGCGAGGCGCCGCGACGCGATCTGGCGCAATCTCCCAAGGCGGAGCAGTTCGCGCCGCATCCGGGGGATGATGATGAACTGGATGCCCACGACGCCCACCGCCAGGAGCCCGAGCCAGACGCTTTGCATGAGGATGAACATGAGCGCCGTCGCGGCCTGGGTGCCGAGCAGGACAGGCTGAATGAACGCATCTCCGATGAAGCCCCCAATGGGCTCCACCTCGTCCTTGATGATGGTGGCAGCCTCGGCGGAGCGCACGTTCTTCAAGGCGTCGGGGGTGAATCGGAGCGACGACGCGAACAGCTCGAATCGGAGGCGCCGCATCATGCGCTCACCAAGAGCGCCCTTGGCGACGTTGATCCAATACTTGATGAAACCGTTCACCAGGACGAAGAACAGGAACACGGACGACAGGCCGAACAGGAGCTCGAGACGGCCGACCTGGAAGCCGGCCAGGAGTTCGGTCGAACCCCCACCCAAGACTTCCGGCCAGGAGATCGAAAAATCGAGGAAGCTCGCCGTCATCTTCCCGTTCTCGAAGGCGCGGCCCTGGATGGCCTCGTTCACGATCCTGCGCGGGAGGTCGAGCGAGACGTAGTAGAAGGGCAGCGACAACAGCACGACTGCGAAGATCGTCAGCTGGTCGCGTTTCGAATGCCGCCAGATGTAGCGGAACAGGCTCTTGCTCATCGTGGGGCAGCTTAGCATCCCGCATCCCCGGACGCGATATGCTCCTGTCGTGAGCCAAGGGGATGATTGGACGCGCGTTCGTGCTAAGCTTGGCTGACCTACGCGCCCGCTTCGCGGTCGAGACATCGATCCAGGACCTCGTTCAATGGCGCACGAGAGCGGCGAACCGGGTGATGTGGCCGATCCCGCGCTTTCGGCCTTCGAAGCAGGGGAGCGTGCGCGCGTCCTGATCTACAGCCACGACACGTTCGGGCTCGGGCACCTTCGGCGCTCCCGCGCGATCGCCAACGCGCTCGTGGCCGAGCGGCCGGGGCTGTCGGCCGTGATCGTGTCGGGCTCGCCCGTGATCGGGTCGTTCGAGTTCGGGTCGGGCGTCGACTATGTCCGGGTCCCAGGCGTGACGAAGCTGCCGGACGGCGGCTACCGAAGCCTGAATCTCAACCTGTCGATCGAGGATGCGACGCGGCTGCGGGAGGCGCTGATCCTCCAGACGGCCGAAACCTTCCAGCCCGACGTCTTCATCGTCGACAAGGAGCCGACCGGCTTCCGCGGCGAGATCGTGCCCACGCTGCAACGCTTGCGCGATCGGGGCTGCCGGATCGCACTCGGGGTGCGCGATGTGATGGACGAGCCGAGCCTGCTCGGGCCCGAATGGGACCGCAAGGGCGCAACGGAGGTTCTGTCCCGGTTCTACGACGAGATCTGGGTGTACGGGCTCGCCGAGATCTACCGCCCGCTGGAATCGCTGAACCTGCCTCGACGCCTCCTCGATGCGACGACCTATACCGGCTACCTCCGTCGGGAGCTCCCGCTGGAGCCGACGCTGACGCGCTATCCGGCGATTACGCGTGAGCCCTTCATCCTGGTCACGACCGGCGGCGGCGGCGACGGCGACCACGTCATCGATTGGGTGATCTCGGCCTACGAGGTCGAGCCGACGATCGAACTGCCGGCCCTGATCGTGTTCGGGCCATTCACCGATCCGGAGCGGCGCCGGGGTTTCCTCGAACGCATTCGCCGCCATCCGAAGCTCGACGCGATCTCGTTCGACACGAAGCTCGAACTCCTGATGAGCAAGGCGGCGGCCGTCGTCGCCATGGGCGGCTACAACACGTTCTGCGAGATCCTGTCGTTCGACCGCCCCTCGCTCATCGTTCCTCGCGTCCGCCCCCGTCGAGAACAGCTGATCCGGGCCGTGGAGGCTGAACGGTTGGGATTGTTGACGTTTCTGCTGGAGGACGAGAAGGGCCGCGATCCGGCCGCGATGGCGGCCGGGCTCCGAGCCCTCCCCCGGCAGCCCCGCCCTTCGGACGTCGTGGTGCCCGGGCTGCTGGATGGGCTCGACGCAATCCGAGGTCGTTTCACGGCGCTCTTGCGGTCGTCCGCTCATCATGGCGAGCTGCGCCAGGCGGCCGAGTAGCCCCAGCTCGAACGATGGAGGAGCCGCAAACCGTCGCGGTCGTGGTGAAGGGCTACCCGCGCCTCTCCGAGACCTTCATCGCTCGCGAGATTTTGGGATTGGAGGAACGGGGGCTCGCAATCGAGATCTGGTCGCTTCGGCGTCCGACCGACAACCGCCTCCATCCCGTCCATCAGGCAATCCGGGCGCCGCTCCGCTACCTGCCGGAATACCTTTACCGCGAGCCGCTGCGGGTGCTTGGCGGCCTCGTGGCGGCCTCCCGTCGTCCTGCCTTCGGCACGATGATGAAGGCGTTCTGGCGCGACCTCCGGCGCAACCCGAGCGCCAGTCGCCTGCGACGCCTCGGGCAGGCCGCCGTTCTCGCGCGCGAGCTCGACGACCGTATCCGACACCTCCACGTCCACTTCCTGCACACGCCGGCCTCGGTCGTGCGCTACGCCGCCCTCCTGAGCGGCCGCCGCTGGAGCTTCTCGGCCCACGCGAAGGATATCTGGACGAGCCCCGTCTGGGAGAAGCGCGAGAAGCTGGCCGAGGCGGGGTGGGGCGTCACCTGCACCCGTGAAGGATTGGAGCATTTGCAGGCGCTTGCCCCCGATTCAAGGCGCGTCACCCTCCAGTACCACGGGCTGGAGCTGGCCCGCCTGCCCGCGCCGCCGGCGGCTCGGCCGCCTCGCGACGGAACCGACCCGGCCGACCCGGTCCGGATCGCCTCGGTTGGTCGGGCCGTCGAAAAAAAGGGGTACGACGACCTGCTGACCGCCCTGGCGGCCCTTCCGGCCGACCTTCACTGGTGCTTCACGCATGCGGGCGCCGGTCCGCTCTTGCCGAAGCTGAGGGAACTGGCAAACGTCTCGGGTCTCGGCAACCGGACCGTGTTCCTGGGAGCGCGGACGCAGCCGGAGGTGATGGCCTTGATGAGGGAGGCCGACCTCTTCGTCCTGCCCGCCAAAGAGGCGCCCGATGGGGACCGGGACGGGCTGCCAAACGTCCTGATGGAGGCGGCCTCGCAAGAGCTTGCGATCGTTGCGACCGCTTTCGCGGCGATCCCGGAATTCGTCAGGCCGGGCCTAGAGGGCGACCTGGTTCCGCCCGGGGATTGGGGGGCGCTGTCGAACGCCATCAACTGCCTCCTCCGCGATCCCGGGCGCCGCGCCCGGCTCGGCCGCGCCGCTTTGAAGCGAGTTCGAAGCGAGTTCTCGGCCGATCCGGGGCTGGATTGGCTCGCCGGGCGCCTCGCAGGTGAGAGCTCGCCGGCGGCGCGACCTCTCAGCACCTTCCAAGGACCTGGCTAGTGAATGATCAAGCCACCTGTCCAGATCGCCTTCTACGCGCCGCTGAAGCATCCTGGCCATTCCGCGCCTTCTGGCGACCGGACCGTGGCGCGGCTGCTCCTCAGCGCACTTGCGCTAGCCGGGTTCTCACCTGAGCTGGCGAGCGAACTCCGGACGTTCGAGCCCCAGGGCGACCGGATCCGGCAGGAGGCGATCCGCCAAGAGAGCCTCCGCGAAGCCGCTCGGCTGTGCGACCTGTTCGGCAACCGCGCCCCCGAAAACCGGCCGCGTCTGTGGTTCACGTACCACTGCTACTACAAGGCGCCCGACTGGATCGGCCCTGCGGTCGCAGACGCGTTGCGAATCCCATACGTGGTCGCCGAGGGCTCGCGGGCAGGTAAGCGTGCTGCCGGCCCTTGGTCGCTGGCCCATGAAGGTGCAGAGGCCGCGCTCGACCGGGCGGACATGATCTTCGTGATGACCGGTCACGACGGCCAGGCTTTGGTGCGCCGCAAGCCCGCTGGACAACGCCTTGTTTCCCTGCCGCCGTTCCTCGACCTGGGTCACTGGCCCGCGCCGATCTCGGCAGGGCCGCGGAAAGGGGAGCCCATCGCGATCCGTCTGCTTTGCGTGGCGATGATGCGCGAAGGAGACAAGCTCGCCTCGTTTCGGCTCCTTGCGGACGCGCTGCGGATGCTCGATGACCTCGGGCCTGCATACCGGCTCTGGAGCCTCACCGTTGTGGGCGACGGACCGGCACGGGCGGAAGTGGACCGCCTGTTCGCCCCTTTAGCCGATCGGGTCGACATGCACGGCCAGGTCGAGGACAGGACCCGGCTCGCAGCCATCTACGACAAGGCCGACCTCCTCGTCTGGCCTGCCGTCAATGAGGCCTATGGAATGGCCCTTCTTGAAGCGCAGGCCATGGGATGCCCCGTGCTTGCGGGAGAGTACGGCGGTGTCGCGAGCGCGGTGAAGGCGGGCGAGAGCGGGTGGCTCACAGCTCCTGGCGACGTGGGTGCGTTTGTCCGCACCCTAGCCGATCTGATGGCGAAACCGGACCAGCTCACCCCCATGCGGGAGACGGCGCAACGGTTCGTGAGGCGCGAGCGCGACCTCGACCAGGCCGCGGCCCGTTTGCGCGGGGAGTTGAGTTCGCTCCTGAGAAGTGCCTGAGCGCCGTGAAAGCCTTCCTGGCCGTGACGCATCTTCTCGGCGCAGGACATCTGACCCGCGCGGCGGCGATCGCGCGCGCTTTCGTGAGCGCCGGGCATGAGGCGACGCTGGTATCCGGAGGAAGTCCGTCGGCACTCATCGACTTGTCAGGGTGCCGCTTCGTGCAGTTGCCCCCGGTTCGATCCCTCGTCGGCGACCTCGCGACCCTTCGCGACGACGCGGGACGGCCAGTTGGCCCGGACCATCTCAAGGCTCGGCGCGACCTCCTCCTCGCGAGCTTCGCGGCAGTTGAGCCGGACGTCGTGCTCACGGAGCTTTTCCCTTTCGGACGACGGGCTCTGGCGCCAGAGTTTCTGGCCCTTGTCACCGCCGTCGAGTCGGCCCGGCCGCGGCCAGCGCTCATCTGCTCGATCCGCGACATTCTCGTCACCCCGACCCGATCCGCGAAGGTGGAAGCGTCGCACGACTGCGTCGAGCGCTCTTACGACGCCGTGTTCGTGCATGGAAACGAGGAACTCGTCCCGCTGGAAGCATCGTGGCCCGTCGATCCCCGGCTGCGCCGGCGGCTCACCTACACTGGCTATGTCGGGCCGGATTGGTGTCCCGTCGGATCACCGGACACCAGCCGCGACGGCCCGATCCTCGTCTCGGGGGGATCGAGCGCCGCATCGTTGCCGCTCTACCGCGCCGCCCTTCGCGCGGCCCCGCTCCTGCCCGATCGCCACTGGCGTGTTCTGATCGGAACGGGCGTGGACGAGGCCGCTTTTCAGGACCTCGCGCATGCGACCCCGGTCAATGTCACACTTCAGCGCGCTCGCGCTGATTTTCGCGATCTGCTGTCGAAGGCGGCTGTCTTCGTCGGGCAGGCGGGGTACAATACCGTGATGGACATCATCGCGACGCAGGCCCGGACGGTGCTCGTGCCCTTCGAGCAAGGCCGCGAGACGGAACAGAGGCTCCGGGCCGAGGCTTTGGCCGCGCGCGGTCTCGTGACCTTGCTGCCGGAAGCTAAACTTGACGGCCCCTCGCTCGTGCGGGCCGCAGGAGAAACGCTGACCCGCAAGCGCCCGAACTCTGCTGGAATTCGCCTGGACGGGGCCGCCGTCACCGTTCGCCGGACGGAGGAACTGCTGCTCACGCGCAACAGGACGCTGCGTGCATCGGAAGCATCGCGGTGACGGCCGCCGCCGCTCTCTTTCGTGCAGTGCTCGACAGAGCGGGCCACGACGGCCGGGTGATCCAGCTGTGGTGGCGAGACGACGACGCGGTACGGGACGGGCCTGCGCTCGGCCGGCTGCTGCGCCTCTCCGGGGAGAGCCATTCACCTGTCGCGCTCGCTGCCATACCGACCTTGATTGAGCCCTCGCTCCTCGCCCGGGTCTCGAACGAGCCCTTGGTCGATGTCCTTGTCCACGGCTTCAGCCACACCAATCACGCTTGCGCCGGTCAGAAGCCGGCTGAGTTCGGACCCGACCGACCGCTCGCGACTCTCATGGAAGAGGTCCGTCACGCCCGCGCTCTAGCGATGGATGCATTTGGCGAACAGGTCGTGGACGTTTTCGTCCCGCCCTGGAACCGCATCTCGCCGGAACTGGCGGCGGCGCTGCCCAGTCTCGGCTTTCGCGGCCTCTCAGCATTCGGGGAACACGGCCCATCGAGCCCGCGGCCTGTCCGCGTGGATGCACATCTCGATCCGGTCGACTGGCGCGGTGGCCGAGGACTGGTCCCGCCGGAGCGATTTGCCGATGGGCTCCAGCGGGCCCTCTCCTCGGGAGTCGGGCCGATCGGTCTCCTGACGCACCATCTCGTCTTCGACGAGCCGCTTTGGGCGTTGTGCGAAGAGTTCATCGGGGCCGCCGCGCACCACCCGGCGGTGAGAGTCCGGTCCGTGAGAGGCCTGCTTAGAGACCTGTCCCCGTCATCGCACCGTGACGGTCGACATGCATCCCTTGCAGGCGCCTCAACTCTATCGGAGCACGCGCCATGACGATGCCGCTGCTGGCTGTGAAGGATTTGACCGTCGAAATCGGAGCCGATCTCGGGCTGTTCAAGGCGGTCGACGGCCTGAGCTTCGAAGTGCCACGGGCCAAGACTGTCGCGATCGTGGGCGAGTCGGGGTCTGGCAAGTCGGTCACCGCACAAGCGATTATGCGCATCCTGCCCAAGGTTGCGCACATCACCGGGGGCTCGCTCCTGTTCGACGATCCGCGGGACCGACACCCGCCGCTCGACATCGCGGCTCTGGATGCAGGTAGTGAACGCATGCGGCAGCTGAGGGGTGGGCGCTTGGCGATGATCTTCCAGGAGCCAATGACCTCCCTGTCGCCCCTGCACACGGTTGGCGACCAGGTCACCGAAGCCCTCAAACTTCATGCCGACGTGACCCAGGCCGAGGCCAAGGAGCGCGCGATCGAAGTCTTCCAGCGGGTCGGCTTTCCCGATCCGCGGCGAGCGCTCACGACCTACCCGTTCGAACTCTCCGGAGGCCTTCGGCAAAGGGCGATGATCGCGATGGCGCTGATCACAAAACCGGCCCTCCTCGTGGCCGACGAGCCGACGACCGCCCTCGACGTGACCACGCAAGCGCAGATCCTGGACCTGATCCGAGAACTGCAAGCCGACACGCAGATGTCCGTCCTTCTCATCACCCACGATCTTGGTGTGGTCGCCAACATGGCCGATGACGTCGTCGTCATGTACCGCGGCCGAATGATGGAATCTGGCGCCCGGGACGACATCTTTCGTCGCCCGCAGCACCCCTATCTCAAGGGGCTGATGCGTGCGGTGCCGCGCTTCGCCATGCAGCCCGGCGAACGCCTGACGCCGCTGCGAGAGGTGAAGACAGCCGCGCTTGTCGCCGCCAACGCGGGCGGCGGCCCGGTCTGCCCGCCGGATCGAACAGTTCTCTCCATCGAGTGCGTGACCAAAACCTACACGCTGCGGGCTGGCCTCTTCCGGGGACGCAAGCGTCTCGTCCGGGCCGTGAACGACGTCAGCCTTTCGCTCCCATGCGGCCGCACCCTGGGCCTGGTTGGCGAATCGGGCTGCGGTAAGACTACGCTGTCCAAGATCGTCTCGCGGGCATTGACACCCGATGCCGGTCGCGTCGTGTTCGATGGCGGCTCCGGTCCAGAAGACGTGCATGCGCTGACGGGAGAGGCGCTCACCCGTTACCGTCGGGCCGTGCAATTTGTGTTTCAGGACCCGTTCTCCTCCCTGAATCCCCGAATGACCGTCTACGAAATCTTGACCGAACCGATGAAGATCCACGCCATCGGCACGTCGGACGAGCGTTTCGAACGTGCAAAATCCCTCCTCGACATGGTGGGGCTGGATCGCCGCAGCCTGCGTCGGTACCCTCATTCGTTCTCCGGCGGCCAAAGGCAGCGGCTCGGCATCGCCCGCGCACTCGCGCTCCAGCCCGAAGTGCTTCTCTGCGACGAACCTGTTTCCGCGCTAGACGTCTCGGTTCAGGCACAGGTTCTGAACCTGCTGAAGGATCTCCAGAAGGCGCTCGGGCTTTCCTACATCTTCGTCTCCCACAACCTTGCGGTCGTGGATTATGTGGCCGACACGATCGCGGTCATGTGCCGTGGACATATCGTCGAGGAGGCATCGGCCGCGGCCCTCTTCAGGGATCCGGTCCATCCTTACACGAAGGCGCTCCTCGCCGCCGTGCCGGATCCCGATATCGACCGGCCTCTCGACTTCGAGAAGCTCAGGACCGACGGCTTTTCCGAACCGTCCGCATGGCCCGAGCCTTACCGCTTGGTCGAGGGCGACCCGGGACACATGATGGCGCTTGGTCCCGACCATCGGGTCCGGACGATGTCGGCACCGGCAGTTAGAGAGGCGGCATAATGTTCGCTCGAACAGGAATAGGACGGCTTGCCATCGCGGTCGCCGCTCTCGTGGCAGCGCTGCCCGCCACGGCCTTCGACCTCAACGAAACGCCGTTTTTCCGGGACCGTGTCGCACGGCGTGAGTTGCCTGCTCTGGGCGACCGTCTCCCCCTGGCGCCTCTCGTCGTCGACCTCGCAGCCGCTGGGCGGGAGATCGGGCGGCAGGGTGGTGAAATCGTCTCCCTCGTGGGCCGAGCCCGTGACATCCGATACCTGTCCGCCAGCTCCTATGCTCGGCTCGTCGGCTATAATGCTAGCCTCAACCTCGGCCCTGACCTCCTGGAGCGTCTCGAGAACGAGGGGGACCGCGTCTTCACCTTCACGTTGCGGGAGGGGCATAAGTGGTCGGACGGACATCCCTTCACGGCTGAGGATTTTCGCTACTTTTGGGAAGAGGTCGCGCGCAACGACGAGCTGAGCCCCGCTGGGCTTCCAGATTTTCTACTCGTCGGTGGTGACGGACCGAAATTCGAGATTTTGGACCAGCGTACGGTTCGGTTCTCGTGGGACGGACCCAACCCGCGCTTCTTGCCCGCTCTTGCGCAGCCGCGTGACCCGTTCATCTATCGGCCCGCCCATTACCTCCAGCGTTTCAATCCAAGATACGGCCAGAAGTCTACAATCGACGACATCGCGCGAAAGCAGAAGCTTAAATCGTGGGCTGCTCTTCATAATCGCATGGACGATATGTTCGAGAGTTCGAATCCTGACCTGCCGACACTTCAGCCGTGGCGGGTTGTCACCACCTCGCCGGCCACGAGGTTCGTGTTCGAGCGCAACGCCTTCTACCATCGGGTCGACATGGCCGGGCAGCAGCTCCCTTATATCGACCGCATCGTGCTCGACGTGTCGGCCACCGGCCTTATGGCCGCCAAGGCAAATTCCGGCGATGCCGATCTCCTCTTCCGCGGTCTCTCGATGAGCGACATCCCGATCCTCAAGGAGGGCGAGCGAGCTCACAAATATCGGACATTGATGTGGCCCTATGCTCGCGGGAGTGAACTCGCGCTCTACCCCAACTTGACGGCCACGGACCCGGTCTGGCGCGCGCTGAACCGCGACTTCCGATACCGGCGCGCCCTTTCGCTCGCGATCGACCGGCGCATGCTGAACAACGCGCTCTTGTTCGGGCTTGGAACGGAGGGCAACGACACGATCGCGCAGGAGAGCCCGCTCTTCTCGCCCGAACTGCGGACGCTGAACGCGAATTACGATCCGGCCGAGGCGTCACGCCTTCTCGATGAGATCGGGCTGACCAAGCGGAACGGAGCCGGAACCCGACTGCTCCCTGACGGGCGCGAACTCGAGATCATCGTCGAAACGGACGGGGACGGAGGGCTCATCATCGACGGCCTGACGCTTGTGACCGAATTCTGGCGTGACGTCGGCGTGAAGCTTTTCGTGAAACCGCAGGACCGCACCGTTCTTCGGAACCGAACATACTCGGGACAGACCGTTATGGTGGCCGCGCAGGGGCTCGATCTCGCCGTCCCAACGGCCAAGATGCCGCCGGCGGAACTCGCGCCGCTTCGCCAAGACAACTACGCTTGGTCGAAATGGGGCCAGTTTCGAGAGACGCGTGGCACTGCCGGCGAGGCGTGCGACATCCCGGCTGCGAACAGGCTCTCCGAGCTGTATGGTCAATGGATGACGACCGCCGATGACGACGTTCAAAAGGAGATCTGGCGTGAGATGCTCCGAAATCGCGCCGAGAACCTCTGGTCGATTGGGACCGTCGCGGGTGCGCTGCAGCCGATCGTCGCTAAGATGGGCCTGAGGAACATTCCTGAGCGGGCTGTCTATTCTTGGGAGCCGACCTCAATGCTGGGCGTCTACCGGATCGACGAGTTCTTCTGGGATCGCCCCCCCGGACGGGAATCGGGGCTGCCGCCAGCTTGGCGCTCCGTGACCCGTAACGCCGGCGTCAACCCATCCGCACGCCCAGCCGCCGTTCCGGCTGGGCTGCCCTTGCCCGGCCTCGTGGAGGTCACCAGCAGGTGATCCGTTTCCTCATCCGTCGCGCCGCGACGATGGCGGTCACGCTCACGATCATCTCGGCGCTGGTCTTCTTCATCATCAAGTTGCCTCCCGGGGACTTCTTGACGAACCAGATCGCTGAGTTGAGGGCCCAAGGCGAAGCCGCTTCGGCCGCCAAGGCCGAATTCTTGATTAAGCAATACGGGCTCGACCTTCCTGTCTGGCAGCAATACCTCGTTTGGGTCGGGATGTGGCCGGGCCCGAACGGGTTCTCGGGGCTGATCCAGGGAGATTGGGGGTGGTCATTCGAGTATGATCGGCCGGTGACGGAGGTCGTCGGAGACGCGCTTTGGTTGACTCTGCTTATCAACTTAGTTGCCCTGGTCTTCGTTCACTTAGTATCGATACCGATCGCTATCTATTCAGCTACCCGGCAATATTCCTTAGGAGATTATATTGCAACCTTCATCGGCTATTTCGGCCTCGCTACTCCGAGTTTTTTGCTAGCCCTGATACTCCTGTACTACTCGAATCGCTGGTTCGGCGTTTCAATCGGCGGACTCTATGCTCCTAAATTCTCCGGGCAGCCTTGGACTTGGCAGAAAGTACAGTCGCTTCTGTCCCACCTTGTCGTCCCGACGCTTGTGATTGGACTCGGCGGCACCGCGGCCATGATCCGGCGTATGCGAGCCAACCTTCTGGATGAACTCGGCAAGCAATATTTCGTCACCGCGAAAGCAAAAGGGCTACCGGCAACGCGAGCGCTCCTCAAATATCCATTCCGGATGTCATTAAACCCTTTTATTGCCGACATCGGCAACCTCTTGCCTCATCTTATTTCAGGCTCCGTGCTGGTTTCGTTGGTGCTCAGTCTTCCCACCGTCGGGCCAATCCTGCTCGCAGCCCTAAAAAGCCAAGACCAATTCTTGGCCGGTTTCATCCTGATGTTCGTCGCGGTACTGACGGTGGTCGGCATGTTGATCTCCGACCTCCTTCTCGCGATGCTGGACCCGCGCATTCGGCTAGGAGGAGGGGCGCGGTGAGCGCCGAAGTTGCTCCAGCCGTCGGCCACTACGTCGATCCCGCGCCGTTCGACCCCGGAGCGGCGGAGCCGGTGGGGGTCGAGAGCGACACGTTCTACCGTGCGTCGGCGTGGCGGCTCACGTGGTGGAAGTTCAAGCGGCACAAGGTTGCCGTCGCGGCCGCCTTCCTGCTCCTTTTCTTCTATTCGCTTGTGCCCTTCGTCGAAATCGTTGCTCCCTACAATCAAACTAAGCGCAATGGCGACTTCATCTATGGGCCGCCGCAATCGTTGCATTTGTTACACGAAGGGCGGTTTGTGGGGCCCTTCGTCTATCCGTATCGATTTACCTTCAACATGGACACCTTCCGCCGCGACTACGTGGTGGATAGGTCGAGGCCGCAACCGCTCCGCTTCCTCTGCTCCGGCGACCCCTACGAGCTTTGGGGATTGATTCCAGCTCAGACGCATCTCGTTTGCCCTCCCGCAGACGGAACGCTCTTTCTGCTCGGCACGGATAGGCTCGGGCGCGACCTGTTTTCCCGAATCATCTACGGGATGCGGATTTCGCTCACCATCGGGCTTATTGGGATCGCGGTCTCTTTTACGCTCGGTTTGTTCTTTGGCGGCCTCGCTGGTTATCTCGGCGGATGGGTCGACAATCTCGTGCAACGCGTGATCGAAATCTTACGCTCGCTTCCCGAACTCCCCCTATGGCTCGCGCTCTCTGCTGCCCTCCCCCCGAACTGGAGCCCTATCCTGGTGTTCTTCGGGATCACGATCATCCTCGGCATGCTGGATTGGCCAGGGCTCGCCCGGGCCGTCCGATCGAAGCTCCTGGCGCTGCGCGAGGAGGACTTCGTCCGCGCCGCCGAACTCATGGGGGCGTCGAAAACCCGGATCATCGCTCGCCACCTCATTCCGAACTTCATGAGCCACCTAATCGCTTCTGCCACGCTTTCGATCCCGTCCATGATCCTCGGTGAAACTGCGCTGTCCTTCCTGGGACTCGGGCTGCGGCCGCCCGTCACGAGTTGGGGCGTGCTCCTGAACGAGGCCCAGAATCTGGCGGCCGTGCAACTGCATCCGTGGCTTCTTCTTCCGATCGTCCCGGTCATCCTCGTCGTGCTCGCGTTCAGCTTCATGGGCGACGGAATGCGGGATGCGGCCGATCCATATCATTAGGGGTTGACCTGCCGCGGGGGTGGGCCCCGTGACGACGGCCCCGAGCCGCTTAGTCGGGCCACAAGGCGGCAAGGCTGCTCGTCCGGCCAGTCGTCGAGCAGATCAAGCCGTCGTCCTGTCCAGAACACCTCGCCGGTGACGACGTAAGATGGCGCGTCGAACACTTTGGCATCGAGGGCACCGTCGTAGTTTCCTCGTGCCCGCTTGTAGCCGCCGGAGTGAAACTGACCCGTCTGCCGATCGAATCCTGACCCACGTCTAGGCTGGCTCCCTCGTTCGGAGGGGGCCTGGATGGTGGGAGCGGAGGCGGGGGAGATCCGGGTCTTGCAT